>Ga0272442_10003767_pt1 | contig 21109 bp, 15 predicted proteins | sample SSMForm2O_FD_200262 | JGI IMG/M metagenome (GOLD analysis project Ga0272442, IMG submission 200262) | Marine sediment archaeal communities from Little Sippewissett salt marsh, Falmouth, MA, United States - SSM-Form-2O | ecosystem: Environmental > Aquatic > Marine > Wetlands > Sediment ... | reverse complement strand
TGGTTTGGACGAATAGCGAGCAAACGAGTAGCAGCGAGAGCATCGCTATCAGGCCGGTTCGCACGCGGGGGGTCGTTCTTCTCATGGCGCTCTCCTTCGTTATTCTTGTGGGGAACTGTCTTGTCTGCGATGAGGCCACGCTCACCGGCCACAGTCATTGTGCTCGGCCGAACCCCAAAGGGCAAGCGAAATCCCCGACACAGCACGGGCGGTTCTGATGGACGCGAACCGGAATCGATCAGCGCTCGCCGAGCATCTTCAGAGCCCTGGCGGGCGTCTCCGACGTCGGCAGTCTGGCCGCCATGTCGCGGTAGAAAGCGGCCAGCTCGTCGCGCAGGCCGACGGCGACGAGACTGGGTAGCGGCGCCAAGTCCGACGGATTGATGTTGGCGGCCGCTTTCCAGATTCGCATCGCATCGCTCTTCGCGCCTGCTTGCGCGGCGGCGACGGCGATGCGGCAATACCAATCAGGCACTTCCGTCGGGCTGAGGCGTTTGCAGGCTTCCGTGAAGATCTGTTCAGCCTGCTTCCAATCGCCGGTGTCCAGGTACGATTCAAACAGCGCGAACGTGGCACGCTGTTTGAGTTCATCGTCCTGAGCGTTTTGAATCGCATACTCCAACAGAGGGATCGAACGCTTTGGATGCTGCATGCGGTTCATGATCCAGCCCACTACCGAGGCGCGGGTCGGGTCCGTCTGTTTGGCCAATTCCTCGGCGTGTATGAAGTACGCGTCCAGGTCGCTTTGTGACACACGTTCCAGTATCCGCCAGAGAAGGCGGCTCTCGGTGTGTTCCCACTTGGGGCGATCCGCCAGCCAGTACCAGAGCACTGCATCGTTGGGGTCAATGTGCTTGGGGAAATCGAAGGCCAGCATGTAGGCGGCCCCTTCTGCCGACATAGCATCGGCGGGCGCCTGTTCGATCTCTTTGTACAGCAGCGCCACGGCCTCCGGCACCCGGTCCATTCGTTTGAGAAAGTGCGCATAGTCACGAAGCAGCCAGCGCCGCATATCCGCGTACCCTTTCGAGACGCGTTCGGGACGGGGCAGCGGCTTAGTCAGGGCCAAGCCGGTCCTCAAGGCTTTTTCTTCCTGGTCGGGTTCGTTGCGACCGCGATAGTATTGCGCGCGTTGGCGCCAGTACCGGGGGTCGTCCTCGCGTTGGTCTTCTTCCTCCTCGATCCGGCTCTCAATGACGCGCTGTCCGCTGGCGCCCTGAACCTGCCCGGCAAACAGGGCGTTGAGACCGAACCCGTGCTCGGCGCGAATGTCGGCCGCTTCGACCATCCATTTCTGCGCTTCGTCGTTTCGGCCCATCTCCAGCAGGCATTTAGCCAGTCCTTCCCGGATTCGTGCGGCAAAGGCGGCCCGCAGCCTCTCAGGGGCCATGAATGCCTGGTACGTACTTGCCAGGTCGTTTGCCTCCTTGTCCGTCAGCGGTGTATCGACAGCGTGTCTGTAGAATACCGCGGCAGTTTCCCAGCTAGCGAGTGTCTTCAGATGTGAGGCGATCTTCTCGGTCTGCGTGGCGAGCTGAGGATGGATCGTCTCGGGCATCCAGGACAGGTCCCAGTTCTCCTGCCCGGTATGTCGTGCGAAGATCAGGCTGTCCAGAAAGGTGATAGCGCGCTCGATGTCTTGCGGGTCCTGTTTGATGCGCTCGGTTAGCTCTTGGATCAGCCGTTCCGCCCGGCCGTGGATGTTGTTGAATCGCAAGCGTTGCTTGATCCAGAATCCATCCCGGCCGGCCGGCATGCCCGCCAGCCAGCGGTCGATCTCGTCAACGGTCCGCCCCGACTCGAGGAAGTACTTCAGGAGCCGGTTGTCTAAAGCCATCTCGGAGATACTGTCGGCGAAGACCTCGACGATGCGCCGCGCCAACTCCCACGCCTGGTAGTCATCGCAGGCATCGTAGTAGATCTGCCCGACCTGGTGATTGTCCAGATCGGGGCACAGCGACTTGAGCTCTTTGACCGCTTCGGTAGCCTCGGCGTTCATGCCCGCGCGCATGAGCACGTTCAATTTGCGCATGGCATCGATACCCGTCTCCGGTGGGGAGGTGGTGACCTTGGCAACCAGTTCCGTGATGTCGGTCTTCTGCTCGCTCAGCATGGCGACAACATCGCGCTGCGCTGTCCACCATTCCGGGTCCTGCTCGGCCGGTTCCTGGGCACATACCTCCACGACAACACTGAGAATGAGAAGGATCTGCGCCATCTCGCGCCACCGCATCTGCCGTCCCATAGCCATTTCCGCACCTCGCTAATGCAGTCAAACGAACATGTCCGTTGTCAAAGTGACGGATGCACATCTGCTTCATCTGCTGGCATTCTCTCACGATTGTCGGGACAGGCAAGGGAAATCCGCATCGGATTGCGGGCGTTGTGCGGGGTCTTCGGGGTAACCGGGGCCGGCTGGGAGAGTCAGGAAGCCGCCGCGCTTTTGTGTGCCTTCCATATCGTGACGACGCGCCATATGATCGCCAGTATCGTCACGGCCAGAAGCGGCAGGCCCACGACCAGGATGTTGCCCGAAGCGAACGATGACGCTGCAACCAGCCATTGCTGGGCGGACGACGGCTCCATGCCGGTTTGTGTCTGGTCGGCTGTCAGCATGGGCACGTAATACACCAGCAGGAAGACCGCAAACCAGATCAGCAGCAGTGCACCGACGGTCAGGCCGGCAAGCGTCCTCTGTCTTCTGGCGTTCATGCGCGCGCTCCGTACTTGTCCTCGTTCATCTTACGCTGACCGCCCATCATACCACCGCACTCAGTGCCACGCACGCCCAAATCCGATCGACTCAATGCGCTTGTTGTTGTCGCAGTTGTGCCGACGCCGCAGGCGGCATATACTCGGGCCCAGTTGCAGAGCCAACACACGATCGACAGAGGGGACTATGGAAAGACGACGATTCTTGCAGACGGCCGGCGCGGTGGTCGGTTCGGCGCTGGCCGGTTCGGTGGTATCGGGGCAGCGGTCAAGGCGGCGGCCGAACATTCTCTTTATCATGTCGGACGATCATACCAGCCAGGCCATCGGCTGCTATGACCTGCGACTCAGTGCCTACGCCCATACCAAGAACATCGACCGCATCGCGGCCGAGGGCGCCATTTTGCGGAACTGCTTCTGTACGAACTCGATCTGTGTACCCAGCCGGGCCAGCATCCTGACGGGGCAATACAGTCACGTCAATGGGGCCAAGACCCTGGCCGGCCGGTTGAACCCGCAGGCGGACAACGTCGCCAAGCATCTCCAGGCCGCCGGCTATCAGACCGCCCTCATCGGCAAGTGGCATCTGAAGGACCAGCCCGCGGGCTTCGATTACTACAACGTCCTGCGCGGCCAGGGACGCTACAACAATCCGATCCTCTACGAGAAAGGGGCCAACTGGCGGCAGGGCGGCAAGACCCACCGGGGACATTCCACCGACGTCATCACCGATCAGGCGCTGGATTGGCTCAAGGACGAGCGCGATACGGATAAGCCTTTCGCCCTGATGTGTCACTTCAAGGCGGTGCACGAGCCGTTCTGGAGTCACGACCGCTACTGCGACCTCTATGCCGACACGGACCTGCCCGAGCCCGAAGACCTGCTCTGGCCCGAAAGTCCTGTGGGCAAGCGGTTCGAGGGTTGGCCGTTGGAAATCTTGGCCGAACGATACCAGAAGAATCCAAACCGGTACGCGCCGCCGAAACTCGATGTCAGCGGAATGGGACCAGAGGAAATCCGCAAGGCGACGTATCAGAGGTTCATGAAGGATTTCTTGCGCACGGTGGCCGGCATCGACGACAACGTGGGCCGCCTGCTGGCGTGGCTCGACGAGACGGGACAAGCTGAGAATACGGTGGTGATCTACACCGCCGACCAGGGCTACTTCCTGGGCGAGCACAACCTGTTCGACAAGCGCTTCATGCTGGAAGAGTCACTGCGCATGCCGTTCGTCATTCGCTACCCGCGCGAGATCAAGCCGGGCACCAGCCTAAACGACATCGTCCTGAACATCGACTTCGCGGCGCTATTCCTCGACTACGCCGGCGCCGCAATTCCTGTTTCAATGCAGGGACGCAGCTTCCGTGGCAAGTTGGCCGGTTGGAGGGTTAACAACTGGCGTTTCGCAATGTACTACCACTACTGGTCACACCAGCCGGAAAGACCGAGCCACTACGGAGTACGTACAGACTCCTACAAGCTGATCTACTACTACGGCCTCATCCGCATGGGCCGCCGGCCGGACGATTGCTGGGAGTTCTACGATCTGAAGACCGACCCCCACGAACGCAAGAACCAGATCGACAATCCTGAGTACAAGGGCGTCATCGCTCCTTTCAAGCGGCTGCTCGGCGACCTGCGCACCGCATACAAGGACACTGCCGATCCGCTTCTTTGAGCCTGGGACTTCTTCAGGCGAGGAGTTGGCAGAGCCAGGCGGCGACGAAGGCGCCGTACGTGCCGATGGCGTAGCCGATCAGGGCCATGAGAATGCTGACCGGGACCAGCTTGGGGTTGTGGTGGGCCGCGACGACCGGGGCGCTGGCGGCGCCGCCGATGTTGGCGGCACTGGCGATGGCGGTCGAGTGGATGTCCACGTGAAACAGCCGCGCCGCCAGGATGCAAAAGAACCCGTGCAGCGCGATCCAGATGTAGGCGCCCAGGACGAACCACAGCGCCTGATCTTTCAACCCGGCCAGGCTGGCCTTGGCGCCCATGTTGGCGACGAAGAGATAGATCAGGGCCATCGCCAGCTCATGACTGCCCGGAATCTTGCGGGCCGGGGTCGTCGAGAGTAGCAGTCCGAAGGTGGTGACCAGCAGGATCTTCCAGGACGAGGCCGTCAGGACCGGGGGCCATTGCGGCAGCCCCTGTGAGATCGTCTCGGCCAGCAGCGTGACGCCCAGTCCCAGGAGCAGAAGGTAGAGCAGGTGGCGCATCGCCGGTTTCTCCTCGCTTCGTTCGAGGCCGTCGCTGGATTCTTCGAGCATCTTGACGCGTTTCGGATCGACGCGTGCGAAGCGGTTGAACCGTCCGGCCAGGCTCTTGGAGCCGAGCAGGATCGGCAGCCAGACAAGATAGACGGCGTTGTCACCCAGCACGGCCAGCCCGAACTCAGTGCCCGAGGCCTCAATGCCTTCGCTGACGGCCGCCATATTCCCGGTGCCGCCGATCCAACTGCCCGCCAGCGTGCCGAAGGCCTTCCAGCCCGTGGGGTCCAGCTTGCCCTTGATGATCGCATAGGCCAGCGGCGCACCGAGCACGACGCCCGCCGTGCCGCACAGCATGACGAGGATACCTTTACCCATGACGCGGACGGTCGAAACCACGTCGACTTTCAGCAGCATGACCACCAGCAGAAAGGGCAACACCGTGCTGCTCATGACATCGTAGATCGGGCTCTTGTCGACCAGCAGGCCGGTATTGGAGAAGACCATGGGGACCGCATAGATGAACAGCAGCGGCGGCAGGTAGCTGAAGAGCTTCCACTTCGTGATGTGTTCCAGGAAGAAGAAGGCCGAGGCGATGGCGGCCAGCGTCGTCAGCACGGCCAGGGGACTGGAAATCGGCAGCATCTGTTGAAGCGTTTCAAGCATGGCGATTCCTTATGGCGAATTCTCGTGTCGTCGCCGCTACCATGCCGCAAGACGCCCGCAAGATCAACCTTCAAATTGGCGACAGAACTGATCGAACAGGGCAGTGAGATCATCAGGCGCCGGCGGGCACTCGATGAAAATCGCGAGCCCTTCTGGCTTCAGCAACTCGGCCAACTCCAGGACTTCCTCGGTCGGCGTGAAGATAAGCAGGGATCTGTCCTTGTCTTGAATCTTGCGCAGCATGTCCAGCCATTGCAGCGCCGACGGGCTACCCGCGCCGGGCGTGAACTGAATCGCCTGGATTTGCGGCACCTCCAGCAGCGCATTGATATGCCGGGCCGCGTCGGGACCGTCGAGATGAAAGACGGCGCGACCGACGGCCTCGGCCTGCCGGGCGATCTCGGGCAGGAAGAGCTCCTGAAAGTGAGCCGGACCGATCATCGCATTGAAATCACAGGCAGGAACGACATACGGCTGGTTCGACCACAGAGCCAGCCAGTGGACCAGCCCCGCATCGAACTCGAGCGTATTGCCATACAGGTCCGCGAAAGGTCTGCGCCAACTCGCGTAAATGCCGTCGATAGCCGCCTTGATCGTCTCGGGGCGCATGACGACATCCATGCATAGGGCCTCCGAGCCGCGCAGATTCAGCAAGACATCGGCCGACGCCCCCAGGTCCGGCGTGCAAACAAGGTAACGACCGGCGGCATCCTGCGCCACCATGCGCGTGAGCTTCCGCAAAAGAACCAGGTCCGGATGGTCGTCGGGAATCGTCCAATCCGGGGCGTTCGACCAGTCGTCGTTGATGAAGGCGTGGGTCCAGCTCGTATCGGAGCGGACCTCGCGCCTGCCGCCCAGCAGGCTGCCCAACAGAACAGCACCGAAATCGACACGCACCCGCGGCGGAATGTCACCAACCCGCCGCGTCTGCCGCATGTCCCCGATCTTCTCCACCAGCCACCGTTCCGGATCGCCCATCAGTTCCAATCGCCGCGTGATGGGACGGTCGGGTCGAGTATTCGCCTCGGCCATGAAGACCGGCCGGTCGATCGCATCCTGATGCCACCACGCCTCGACGCGCCGCGCGATGGCCGGGAAATCTTCGCAGAATTCCAGCGGCTGCGCAGACACCTTCGTCAACGTCTCCGTCCACTCAGGAATTTGTTCCGTCAGCATGTCACGCGTCATATCGTCCGTCTCACCCCTTCAAGAGCATCAGCATCACCACCACACAGGCGACGCAGATACCCAGCGTGATGAGAAAGCCTAGCCACGTCTGGCGGGTCGGCTTCGGAATGAACAGGCCGCCGGCCGTCACCCACCTCTGGCTGGCCGGCACCGCCTCATCGAGCGGCAAATCGAGCTTGGCCTCCTGCCCGATAGGCACATAGATCTTCGTGAGGAATCGTTCGATACGCTCCCGCTCCGGCGGCCGACTCAACAGACTGCCGACAACCCCGGCCACCACGCCCACCAGGATCGACATGCCCGTGGTCAGCCCCCACGCCTGTGGCATGAAAATGCGCGTGCCCACGAAAACCGCCACGGCCGAGATCGTGCTACAGAACATCCCCACCGTGTTCATGCGTCGCCAGAGAATGCCCATGGCCGTCGAGATGCCCACCAGCGCCAGGATGTTGAAGTAGCTGAGAATGGCCTTGACAAGGCTTTCGCGCACCGCAATGGCGATGCCCAGCGCGATCAACACCACACCGATGCCCGCGATGCGCGTGACATGGACCATGTGTTTGCCGTCGGCATCGGGCTTGATATACGTTCGGTAGATGTTTTCCGAGAACAGCCCTGCAATCGTGATCTGAAAAGCATCGCCCGACGACATCGCCGTCGCCAGGACGCAGGCCAGCATCACGCCCTGGAGCAAAGGCGAAAGCAACATGCGGATCGAATCGCCAAAGGCCGCGTCCGGGTGGATCGCCGCATCGGTCTGGATCAGATACGCCAGCCACGCCAGACCCAGCAGGCACCAGCCGATCGTGCAGATGCGCTTGAGCATGTTGCCATAGGTAAAGCCCACGCGTCCCTCCCATTCGGTGCGCCCGGCCCCGCAGACGGGAATCAGGTGCGGAAAGGCCAGAGCGCTGAGCGGTGCGTTGATGCACAGGAGAATCACAGTCAAAAGGTCAAACTGCCCGCGATCGAACAGGCTCAGGAGCGTGCCCCCGTTGGCCTGAGCGGCCAGCGTCGTGCGCATGCCGGAGAGGCCGCCGACTTCAGTGAGATTCAACGCGGCCGGGATCGCGATCACCGATAGCGCAATGATCATCAGCCCCTGGATCATGTCGGTACGAATGGCCGCGACGATACCGCCCCAGTAGCTGTAGACCAGGAATACGGCCGTGGTCACAAACAATATTCCGAAGAACCACATGTCGCTTTCCCGTTCGGTCAGCGTCGCTGTTTCTGCCTCGGCCGCTTCGGTGTCGCTTGCCGCTTGCTCGGCGACGGCAACCCGGGTCGTCGCCTTGCCCATAAGACCCTGCGCCGTGCGGGCCGTCGCCAGCAGCACGCTCGCCAGACACACGATCATCCCGGCCGAAGCCACGACGATATACAACGCGCTGGCGGGCTTGCCATACCGTTCCTCGAAGAAATCCGCCAACGTCAGGCACCGCATCCGCCGAACGATCGGTGCGATCAGCCAATAGAAGGGCGTCCCGAACATCCACATCCACGACACCCAGATGCCCGAAGCCCCGCTGGAGACGGTCTTGCTCATCACCCCGGCCACGTCGCCCGGATTCGTGCCGGCCCCGAAGGCGTGCATCACCATCATCGACGTGCCGAACTGCCGGTTGCCCAACAGGTAGCCTTCCTGGTTGTGAATCCCCCGCTTGCTCCACCAACCCATCAGCAGCATGCCCGCAAAGTACAACACCAGCACGACCCATATCGCCACGTGCAATCCGAGAAAGACCATCGCCACCTCGTCTGAGCCAGTCACATTCGGCACCCGCGCATCGTCACCACGATGCGACGCCATCCTATCGCCTCAGTGACGCATCCGTCAACAACGCAGATGAATCAGGAGCCCAAGGTGCGCATCACAATCTGTTGCACGGCGCCTACTCGATTTGAATCGAGATCTTCATGTGATTCCACTTGTAATTGACGGTGTGGGAACGCCCGGCCTCGTTCTTCATGGCGTCCGACCAGATCAGTACCATTTTCCTACCGTCGTCGCTAATCCACTTCGGTGAGAGCTTGGGCTGATACGTCCGGTTCTTCGGATCGTCCACCGTCCAGTACTCGGTGTAGTAGAATGGCCGCCAGGGCCCCCAGGGCTTCTCCGCATACCAGAACCCCAGGCTGCCCGTCTCAGTGTGCATCCAGGCATCGTAGTAGTCCTTGTCCGAGTCGGTCATCCTCCGCCCGCCGTATGTGCCGCCATTGACCATGATGTAGAGCCCCAGCCCTTCGTTCCAAACGACCGAAGGCAGCCAGGAATACCAGCCGAAGTAGTGGCCCTTGCTGCTCTTCCCTGGAAACGTGTGGGCCCACCCGCGCAGGTTCAGATCAGACGTCCAGATCGGTTTCGCTCCATCGTAGCCGGCCAGGTATTCCCACGCCTTGCGCACGCCGAGCTTGTCCTTCGGCACACGGGCCAATAGCAGCTTGTGTGCATAGGCTCCTTCGGGCGAATAGATGTAGACATAGCCGTCTTTGGCGGCCGCATTGTCCCGCCCGTGCTGAACGAACGCCACGAAAGAGAAGGGATAAGCCTCCTGCGTTTGATGCGCCAGCCCCGACTCTTCCAGGAAGAACATCTCGCTGGCGTTCACCTCGTTGCGCGCCTCGTCGGCCGGACCGATCTCTCGCATCGCTCCGTCCTGATCCACACGGTGCCAGGAGCTGCCGTTGTCTGTAGACTTGAGCAGCTTGATCCCGCGAAACGGCCCCGACCATCGATCACGCGGCGTCTTGGAAACCGTCGCGTACAAAACGCCGTCGATAGAGACGATGCCGTACCCGAACCAGCTTCCCGTCTTCCAGGCATACTGCGGATAGCGGGGAATGTCCTGCCGGCTGAAGCCGTCCGGACCGCCGAGGATGCGATAGAGATGACTGTGGTAGCTCGTCTTGCCTCCCAGCCAGTTCCCATCGCACATCGAGGTCACCTGGGAGTCGTCGGCTGCCCACGTAATGCACCAGTTGTCACCCCGGTTGTCGGAACGATACAGCGTGTCTTTGTGAAAGACGACATCGGTGGGCACTCCCTCAGCTCGGCTGGCTTCCGCAGGCAAGACGGTCGACAGCAGATACAGCGACAGCAGTATTGTCTGTGCTTTCGCATGACGCATCGTGTGACCTCCGGACTAGATGGACATCTCTCTGGTTTTGTGATATACAAATGAGTGATTCTGAGCCGATGTGATCGTAACAGGTCGATGCTTTGAAACAAAGGAGGAATTCCATGTCACGTACGGCCTGGCCCGTCATCATTGCCCTCGCGCTCCTCTCGTCCGCCCCTGGCGCAGTGAGCGACGAGCTTAGCTTCTACATCGCGCCCGACGGTGATGATGCGGCTTCGGGAACGACCGTCGATCAGCCTTTCCGCACGCTTGCGCAGGCCCGTGATGCCGTACGCCAACTCAAGCAGGACGGTCGTCTCGACAAACCAGTCACGGTCCACTTGCGTGGCGGCACGTACACGATCACCGAGCCGCTCGTGTTGGAAACGGGAGATTCCGGGACGCAGACTCATCCGGTCGTGTATCGTGCCTACAAAGACGAACGTCCCGTTGTCAGTGGAGGACGCAAGATCGCCGGCTGGCAGCAGGGCCCGGGCGATATCTGGAGTGTGACGGTGCCCGAAGTTCGTGAAGGCCGGTGGCGGTTTCGCCAGCTCTACGTCAACGGGCGCCAGTATCAGCGGGCCCGCATCCCCAACGAGGGTTTTCTGCGCGTCGCCGGCTGTCCGGAAGGCACGCCCCGCACGGCCCATTACCACAAGGATTGTCAGTCGTTTGAATTCAAGCCGGGCGATCTCGACCCGGACTGGCTGAATCTCGACGATGTCGAAGTCATCGTCTACCATTTCTGGACCGATTCGCACCTGCCGATCCAATCGATCGATGCCGACAAGCACCTCGTCACCTTCAAGCACAAGGCAGGCAAGGTCTTCACCGACGACTTCTCCGAAAACGGCGCGCGCTACATCGTCGAGAACGTCCTCGAAGGGATCGACAAGCCAGGCGAGTGGTACCTGAACCGCAAGACCGGCATTCTCTATACCATACCCAGGCAGGGCGACGACTTGCGCAGCGCCGAGGTCATCGCGCCCGTGGCCCCCGCCTTCATCCACTTCCAGGGCGAACCGACCGAACGCCGGTACGTCGAGCATGTCGGTTTCGAGGGCATCGCCTTCATGTACACGAATTGGCAACTGCCCCCGGGCAACTCCAACGACCGGCAGGGCTCGGCCAGTGTGCCGGCCGCCATCACCATGACGGGCGCCCGGCACTGTCGCTTCGCGCGCTGTCGCATCCGGAACATCGGCACCTTCGCCGTCGAAATCGGCAAGGGGTGCCGCAGCAACACCTTCGCGCACAACACCGTGACCCATCTAGCCGCCGGTGGCTTCCGGATCAACGGGGGCACCGAGAAGGACCATCCCCTCGAGCGCACGGGCGACAACGTCATCAGCGACAACGTCCTCCACCACTATGGCATGGACTACCCCTCGGCCGTCGGTGTCCTCCTGATGCACACCGATAAGAACCGCGTCGTCCACAACGACATCCACCACGGCTGGTACACCGGCGTCTCCATCGGCTGGAACTGGGGCTATCAGCGCAGCGTCAGCCGCGACAACGTTGTCGCGTTCAACCATATCCACCACATCGGCCAGGGACTCCTCTCCGACATGGGCGCCATCTACACGCTTGGCATCTCCCCCGGCACCGTCCTCCGCAACAACCTGATCCACGACGTCGAGGCCAACCACTACGGCGGATGGGGCATCTACAACGACGAAGGCTCCTCGCACATCCTGATCGAGAACAACATCGTCTACAACACGAAGTTCGCCGGCTACAACATCCACTTCTGCAAGGAAGTCACTGTCCGCAACAACATCTTCGCCTTCGGGCGGCTCCAGCAGCTCAGCCGCAGCCGCGTCGAGCCCCACAAGAGCGTCTTCGTCGAGAACAACATCGTCTACTGGAGGCAGGGCAAGCTCCTCGACAACAACTGGAAGGACAAGCCCTACACATTCCACTTCCACCCCAAGAATCCCGGCGGCACGCGCGAGACGACCAGCACCTTCGACATGGACTGGAACGTCTACTACAACCCTGCGCTCGCCCTCGACGAAGTCCAGTTCAACGGCATGAGTTGGGCCGAGTGGCACGAGACCGGCAAGGACAGGCACTCGGTTTACGCCGATCCGCTCTTCGTCGATCCCGACAACTACGATTTCCGCCTCAAGCCCGGCTCGCCCGCTCTGGCTATGGGATTCCAGCCCATCGACGTGACACATGTTGGCCCGCGCTAGCACGACGCCGCGCGATGGATTTTGGAGGGTTTTCTCCTGATTAAGACCCACAGATCGCTCAGGAATGTTACAATGGCTCCCGCTCGCGCGGGCCTGACAACGTGTAGTACCGCGCAGACCGGAGATGACATGCAGCTACGCTCATCAGCAAACGGTAAAGACACGATACCATCGACGGAGGTCCTCTCTATGAAGCCCAAAGTACTTCTGATCCTTGTGATGCTTCTCCCCGCCGTCGCGGCCGCCGGCAAACCCATGGTGGCGTTTCACCCGACCCCCGGCGCCGTTGACGTCCTCGTCGATGGCGAGTTCTTCACCCGCTACATCTACCAAATCGATCCGGCCCTGCCTCTGGCGGCCGAAGACGTCTTGCTCACCAAGCCCGTCCTCTATCCGTTGCGCACGCCGTCGGGTGTCACCGTAACGCGCGGCTGGCCCTTCAAGGAAATCGAAGGCGAACGACGCGACCACCCGCACCACATCGGTCTGTATTTCACCTACGACGAGATCAACGGCAACAACTTCTGGAACAACAGCAAACAACCCCTGCCCGCGATCAAGCACCTCCGGACCGAACTGACCACCGACGCCGATGGCCACCCGGCCCTGGCAACGGTCGCGAATTGGATCGGCAAAGACGACGTGGCCCTGCTGACCGAGCGCCGCCGCACGAGTTTCATCCCGGCAGACAATCAGATCATCATCGATATGGACATCGAGCTGGAAGCAGTCGCCGACAAAGTCGCATTCGGCGACACCAAGGAGGGCATGTTCGCCATCCGCCTGGCCCAGTGGCTCACCGAGAACACCGACGCGCGCTACCAGCTCGGAACCGGCACTTACCTCAGTTCCAATGGCGACGAGAAAGAGCGGGGCGTCTGGGGCAAACGCGCCGAATGGGTCCGGATCGAAGGCAACAAGGACGGCGCCACAGTCGGCATTGCCATCCTGAACCATCCGAGCAGCACCAACTATCCGACCTACTGGCACGCCCGGGGCTACGGCGCCTTCTCCGCCAATCCACTGGGCCAGTACGCTTTTCAAAGGTCGCACAGAGTCGAGAACCCGAAACCTTTCGGCCTGACCCTCACGAAAGGTCAGAAGGCCCCCTTCAAGTTCCGCGTCATCATCTATGATGGCACGCGAACGAAGCAACAACTCGATGACGCATTCCGCAAATACGCCCAATAAGTCAATCGTTTAACCGTTCATTATCATGGGAGTAGCTACGATGTCCAAGACGACCAGACGCACATTCTTAAAGAGTTCACTCGCCCTCGGAACGGCCTTCACAATTTCTGGCACCCGCGCCTCGGCCCAGGTCATCGGCGCCAACAACCGTCTGCGGATCGCGGTGGCCGGCCTCAACGGTCGCGGCGGCAGCCACATCAACGGCTGGCTCGAACAGGACAACGTGGAGATCGCTTATCTCATCGATCCCGACGAGCGGGCCCTGGCGGGGAAGATGGACTACGTCAAGCGAAAGACCGTCGGCAAATACACCTGCAAGGGCGTCGCCGACGTGCGCGAGGCGCTCGAAGACAAGAACCTCGACGCCATCTCCATTGCCACGCCGAATCATTGGCATTCGCTCATGACCATCTGGGCGGCTCAGGCCGGCAAGCACGTCTACGTGGAAAAGCCCATGAGTCATGACATTGGGGAGGGCCGCATAGTGGTTGAGGCCCAGAAAAAGTACGGCGTCGTCATTCAGCACGGGACGCAGAGCCGCAGCAGCGCCCGAAACGCCGGCCTGCACGATCTCATTCGGTCGGGCAAATTCGGCAAGATGAAGATCTCCTACGGCTACTGCTGCAAACCGCGCGGCAGCATCGGCTTCGAATGCCCCACGGCGCCGCCGGCCAACCTCGACTGGAACCTGTGGCGCGGCCCCGCGATCATCGACCAATTCCACGCCAACTACGTTCACTACGACTGGCATTGGTTCTGGGAGACCGGCAACGGCGACATGAATAACCAGGGTACCCACCAGCTCGACATGGCCTACTGGGCCCTCGACAAGGGCCTGACCCATCCCATCCGCGCCATGGCCCTCGGCGGACGCTTCCAGTGGAAAGACCAGGGCGAGACGCCCAACACCATGTTCGGCATCGCCGAGTATCCCAACGGACAGTACGTCTTCTTCAACGTGCGCAACGTCAATTACGACGGCTATCTGCGCCAGGTCGAGAACGAGTACTACTTCGAGGATGGCGGCAAGATCGTTAAGGGCAAGTACTTCCCCGCCGGCAGCGACCAGGGCCAGGACATCGACATCCCGGATGGCAACGTCACCCCCGGCGGTAACTGGGCCAGCTTCATCGCCGCCTCTCGTGCCGGCGATCCCAGCATGGCCAACGGCGACGTCATCGCCGCCCATCGTGGCTGCGTCCTCGGCCACCTCATGAACAACTCATATCGTCTGGGCCGCACCGTGCCCTTCAACGAGGCCGCCAAATCCTTCGCCGAAAACTCCGACGCCTACGAGCACTTCATGAAGCTCCACGGCATCATGAGCAACGGCGTCGGCCTGCCCGCCGACGACAACGAGTACATCGTCGGACCGTGGCTGACCTTCAATCCCGAAACCGAGTCGCACACGGGCGACTTTGCCACCGAGGCCAACGAACTGCTCAAGAACGCCAATCGCCCCGGATTCCAGGTCCCCGACGTCAAAGACGTCTAGACTCTTCAGAAATCGGACTCACCTTTCGCCGGCCTGGCGCCCACCGCCAGGCCGGCGGGAGTTCAGTTGCGCATACCGAAAGCAGTCCACAACGTGGTCGTTGACCATGCCGACCGATTGCATGAAGGCATAGCAGATCGTCGAGCCCACGAAGTTAAATCCCCGCTTCTTCAGGGCTTTGCTGATCGCGTCGGATTCCTCCGTGCGCGCCGGGATCTGGGACAGCGAAGTCCAGGCGTTCACCTTCGGCGCCGACTCCATCAGCCCCCAGAGAAACCCATCAAAGGAACCGAACTCAGCCTGAACCTCCAGAAAGGCCCGCGCGTTGCGAATCGCCGATTCGATCTTGAGACGATTCCGCACGATCCCCGCGTCCGCGAGCAAACGCCGAATCTGCGGCTGGCCATACCGCGCGATCTTCTCGACCTCAAAGTTATCGAAGGCCTTGCGGTAGTTCTCCCGCTTCTTCAGAATCGTTAGCCAACTCAATCCCGCCTGCGCCCCTTCAAGCACGAGCATTTCGAACAGTCTGCGCTCGTCGTGCAGAGGCACGCCCCATTCCTCGTCGTGGTAAGCCATGTAGGCCGGATCGTCCAGACACCACTGGCAGCGATTCTTCATTGAGAACACTCCGACTGGTCACGCGCGCAGAGACGTCACTCAATATCCCGCCGCCTGACCATCCTTCCGCGATTCCGAGGCACCGTAGTACACCCTGTTCTTCCAGTCGTACCGAATCGCCTGGTAGCCACCAAAGGCCCCCACAGTGTGCTGCACCGTATGCCCAATCTTGACCAGTTCGCGCACGGTCTCCTGCGGGAATCCTGATTCGAGATACACCGTCCCGCCATCGGTCATCGTCGTCCCGGTCGGCTGCGACGACCCGAAGTGAACCACGCGCGGGGCATCGCCCGCCTCCTGCACGTCCATGCCGAAATCGACGATGTTCACCACAATCTGCACGTGTCCCTGCGGCTGCGTCGGCCCGCCCATCACACCGAAACTCATAAACGGCTTACCGTCCTTCGTAATAAACGCCGGGATGATCGTATGGAACGGCCGCTTGTGCGGCGCGTACGTGTTGAAGTTCCCCTCCTCCAGCGTAAACAGTTCGCCCCGATCCTGGAAGATAAACCCCAGCCCATCCGGCGCCAGCCCCGACCCCATCCCCAGATAATTGCTCTGGATCAGCGACACCATATTGCCCTGCTCGTCCGCCACCGTCAGATAGATCGTGTCACCCTCATTCAACGCCGGATTGCCCGCCTCATACCGCCGCGCCGCCCGCCGCGGATCGATCAGCTTCCTCCTCTCGGCCGCATATTCCTTCGAGATCAACTGCGCCACCGGGATATCGTTGAACGCCGGATCGGCATAGAATTTCGCCCGGTCCTCGAACGCCAGCTTCTTCGCCTCGACAAAATGATGGACGTACTCCCAACTGCCAAACCCCATCCCCTTGATATCGTATCCCTCCAGAATATTCAGAATCTGCAGCGCCGCGATGCCCTGCCCGTTCGGCGGCAGCTCCCACACCCTATACCCCCGGTAGTCGGCTGACACCGGCTCAACCCATTCCGATTCGTGCTCCGCCATGTCACGGTACGAAAGAAAACCACCCACCCGCTTCATAAACGCATCGATCGTCCGCGCCATGTCACCCCGGTAGAACACGTCCCGACCCTCGCGGGCAATGCGCTCCAGCGTATTCGCCAGATAAGGATTCTTAAAGACCTCGCCCGCCTTTGGCGCAGGCATAAACGTCTCCTTGAACCCCTCATACTCCTGCAAGATAGGCACACTTCTCTGCCAGCCGTAGGCAATCAGGTCCGAAACGGGGAACCCGTGCCGAGCGTAGTCGATCGCCGGCCTGAGAATCGTCGTCATCGGCAGGCTCCCGAATCGCCCATGCAACTCGAACCAGCCGTCCACACAACCCGGCACGCTCACCGGCAACGGCCCCCGCGCCGGAATACCCTCCAGTCCAAGGTCCTTGAAATGCTGAAGCGTCAGCGAATAAGGCGACCGCCCACTGGCATTCAATCCATAGAGCCTCTGCGTCTTCGCATCCCACACAATCGCAAACAGGTCCCCGCCAATACCGTTGCCCGTCGGCTCGACCAGCCCCAGCGTGGCATTGGCCGCAATCGCCGCATCCACCGCATTGCCTCCCCGCTTCAGGATATCGATAGCCACCTGCGTCGCCAAGGGCTGACTCGTCGCCGCCATCCCGTGCTGCGCAATAATCCGGGACCGACTCGCAAACGCCTTTCCTGTGATCCGGTCGAACCCGCCGGCAGGTTGCACAAGCACGCTCGATAGTAGCAGTAGGGCAGCAACCGTCTTCATATCACCTCCCATGTAGTGGTACGCACCCGCGCAGGCTCCGCGCGACCACGAATTCCCCTTCGTGTGGCCGAACTCCGGACGCCGACCGCTCCAACGGATGAAAATCAATCAGCGCGCCGTTGTCAACGATAAGCGCCGCCACCGCCGCCTCGATGCGCATGGTGCGCCCCGGCTGAACACGCGCCGTGCGCCCGCACAATCAGCCTGGATGCTCTGGGGGATTCGTGGTCCGAGAATAACCGGTCGCCCGATCCTATTGCTTCAAATCGACGGGGATACAAAGATTGCTGCGGCTCCGCGCCGTGCGACCACAGTGGCCGCACTGGAACCGGGGGCTCTCAACGAGAGCCCGGTATTCCTCTGGCTCCGTCAGGTGCAAGCCCTGCGATACAATGTAGCACAGGTGCTCGTCCTGAAGATCGCTGTCACTAACGATTTCCAGTCGCATCTTAGTGTCAGCCATTATCACACATCTCCACAATCTAAGGACGCTGTAAACGCGAAACCTGTCATACGCCAACGTCATTACCGTGTTCTGACCTTGTTCTCGGAAACAAAAACAAAATCTTCGTCCTCCAGCGGGCAAAATGGTCTGCCGCCCCGGTGCACCATTCTGCGAATTGGCCCAATTCTGGAAAATTCTTATCTTTGCGGTAATATCGCGAGCCCTCGTCCGTCTTGCACAATGACATGACTCGTGGTGCGGATTGAGGAAATGGGCATGCGTGGAAGATCCAAGAAGATCCTCATTGGCATTCTCTCTGTTCTCATTATCCTGGGCGTCGTGTACGCCGCGGCGCTGATGCGCTCCAAGGCGCAGCTCCGCGAGGCCTACGCCGCCCTGAGGCGGGACGGCCGCCCCATGCGCGCCTCCGACATCACCCCGCCGGACATCCCGCAAGAGCACAACGCCGCCGCGCTCTACGACCGTGCCATCGCCATGCTCACCGTCCCATTGCCCGACACAGCCGAGAAGGACCTGCTCGAACGCCTCGGACGTTTCTCCCGCGCCATCTTCGACGAGCCCACCGAGCCCGACAAGCTCGCCAGGCATCAACAGAGAATGACCGAGCTCAAGCAGCGCCTGGCCGACGACGAAGTCGTTGCCGCCCTGACCATCCTTGAAGAGGGCACGCGAAGGTCGTCCTGTCGCTTCAATCGCCAATTCACCGGCGTCTTGCTTCAGGACACGCCCTTTTCCGAGCCCTTGACAAACGGCTTGCGGAACCTCGCCCGCGTCCTGGGAGCAAGGGCATACTTCGAGGCCCAAAGCGGCCGGCCGCAAAAGGCCTGGGCCACCATCCAAACCCTGTTGCGGTTCAGCAACATGCTCACCGACGATCCCCTGTCTGTGGACGCCTGGGTACGCTTGGCGGCACTTGGCCAGGCGTGCCGCGTCATCAGGGAGCTCTGCGAAATTGCCCCGCCCGATCCGAATACCGCCCGTGCCGTCGAGAGCCTCCTGCAACATCAGGATGACACCGAACCCATGGTTCGTGCCCTCGATGTCGCCCGCCTGCTGCACGGTGAGAAACTCTTCGCCATGTCCGAGGACGAGTTGTATGAGCATTTGCGTGCCGAAGACGAAGCCGACGGAAACGCCGCGCCCGAACTCATGTTCCGCCTGGATTTCCGCAAGATCACCTTCGCCCCCACCTTCATCGCCGATCACGCGACCTATCTGCGACTCATGGCAAAATCCGTGCGATTGCTCCAGGGCCCCTTTGTCCCCAGGGAGGGGGCCGCACGCCGGGAAATCGACAACTTGCGCTGGCGCTACACGCTGAACCGCAGACTGGCGCCCATGCCTGGCATCATGAAAGACATTCACTGTGGCTTGGTCGCGAACGTGCAGATCGCCCGCGCTGGCTTGGGCCTGCTTCGCTACCGCCACGTCCACGGCCAATTCCCGCCGTCACTCGATCCCCTCGAACTGGAAGGCCTGACCGATCCCTATGACGGCAAGCCCCTGCGCTATCGCCGCCAGGGCAATGGCTTCATCGTCTACAGCGTCGACGAGGACCAAAAAGACAACGGAGGCAGCCCACGACAACCCAAAAAGAAGACCGACTTCGACATGGTCTGGCAGTTTCCCCGACAGCCCGATCCGACGACACCAGACGCTAAATGAAAGCCGCAGCGCCCCGAGTCTTACTCACTCTGGTCAAGATTCGCGTCACACCCCTGGCGGCCATGAACCCGCCCAAACGCCAAATCCCGGAAATTTCCCGCATTCGAGTAACATCGCTTCTCGCCGGCCGTCTTGAATAGAGACATGACTCCTGTGTGTGGATTGAGAGAACGGGTATGCGTGGAAGATCCAAGAAGATTCTCTTTGGTATCGGTATCGTCGTTGTCATATTGGCCATCGTCTACACGGTCGCCCTCATGCGAGCCAAGGCGCAGCTCCGCGAGGCCTATGCCGCCCTGGAGCAGGATGGCCGGCCCCTGAGCATTGACGACGTGCTCCCCCCGGCGGTGCCCGACCAGCAGAATGCGGCCGTCCTCTACGAGAAGGCCGCCGCCATGCTCCAGGCCGAACCGTCCGAGGAGGAGGATAACCTGCTCGAAGAGCTCCAACGCCTCGCCCGCGCCTTGTTCGAGGAGACGACGAACCCTGACAGGCTCGCCAGGCAGCAGCAGGATGTCGCCCGGCTCAAGCAACGCATGACCCAGGACGTCGTCACCACCGCACTGGATTTAGTCGAGCAGGGGACACAGCGCCCCGCCTGCCGCTTCGAACATGACCAGGAGATTGGTCTGTTGGACGACAAGCCCGTATCGAACCGCATGCGGACCCTCGTTGTTGCCCTGGGAGCGCGGGCCCGTCTCGAAGCCGAGGCGGGCGATCTCCAGAAGGCCTGGGACACCATCCAGACCCAGTTGAGATTCGGACATACCCTAAGACATGATCCGATTGCCCTGGATCCCTGGATTCGCTTCGCCGCGACCGGCCACGCCTGCCGCGTCATCAAGCACGTCTGCGAAATCGCCCCGCCCGATGAACAAGACTACCAGGCGATCGAGCAACTCCTCGCGACCGCCGACGACGTCGAACAATTCGTCCGCTGCTTGGACGCCGAGCGGCTGTCCAGAGGCGAGGGGATCTTCAGCCTGCCCGCCGACGAGCTGTATGAAGCACTGCGCGAGTATCAAACCTCCTTCGGTGGCGGTGGACCCGAGTTCTTCGATCGGTTGGTATTCCGCAAGATCACCTTCGCCCCCACGTTCATCGCCGATCACGCGGCGTACCTGCAGGTGATGAGAAAGTCCGTCCAAATGCTCGAAGGGCCCTTCGTCTCCAGAGACGCACCGCAGTTCCAGGAAATCGGAACGCTGACGAGACGCTACGGGCTGACCGGCCGGCTGGCCCCTTATTCGAGCGGCATGAAATACATTCACTCTCGCGCCACGGCGGACCTGCGCATGGTCCGCGCCGGACTGGCCCTCCTGCGCTTCAAGCGCCTCCACGACGCGTTTCCCCCAGCGCTCGACGCCCTCGAACTCGAAGACCTGATCGATCCGTTTGATGGAAAGCCCCTGCGCTACCGCCCGCAGGCACAAGGGTTCGTCGTCTACAGCGTCGATGAAGACCAGAAAGACAATGGCGGCACAACGCGCCAGCGCAACCAGAAGACGGACTACGACAGGGTCTGGCGCTTCGGGACGCCGGATGCCCAGGCCGACGTCAAGAGTTGATAAGAGTGCCTAACAGAATGAATCGTCGCACCGAAAGTGAGCGTTTCTTCGTCTGGCAAGGAAGGCGAAGCAGGCCATCGGAAGATGGTCGATGCAGCCTGACGCCGTCCAGACGGAGAATGAGCTACTTGAATGCAGAGTCATTCTGTTAGGTGCTTGCTCTGTTGAAAACCTCAAAGCTATTTTCGGGGTTTAGCCGATGATTCAGTTATGGAACCATAATCCGTTGCTCATGGAGGATTCGGGCTATGTGTACCATGACCAAATCACCTG
>Ga0272442_10003765_pt1 | contig 21119 bp, 11 predicted proteins | sample SSMForm2O_FD_200262 | JGI IMG/M metagenome (GOLD analysis project Ga0272442, IMG submission 200262) | Marine sediment archaeal communities from Little Sippewissett salt marsh, Falmouth, MA, United States - SSM-Form-2O | ecosystem: Environmental > Aquatic > Marine > Wetlands > Sediment ... | reverse complement strand
TGGGCATATACGTTTTTTATCCATCTTATCTTGGAGCACCACAAAACAATCAGATATTAAATAATGAGATTGTAGGTAATACATATTTCAGTGTTTGTATTGAAGATAAGGCTTCTAATACCGCAGTTATTGGTAATTATATACAGAATAGTGGAGGGATTTTAATTGAAGCAGCAGACTATTCTACGATTCAATATAATTTCTTTTGTGATATTAATAACAGATCATATGGTAGCATAATTGTTTATAATTTATTCCAATCGCCTTTGTTTAGTCATCAAAGCTATGGGGGTTATGGAACTACAATTATTGATAATATTATTCTTTCAAAAGAAGGAAGACCGAAATGGGAATCAGATATGAGTTTTTATTTTTCCTATTCGGTTTATGAAGAAGGTATGCTTGAAGACTATGAGCTATGGGACTCTCTGACCGTAGATAACAACACTCTTGATAGCCAGTACATTAGATATTATAAACATGAAAAAGATTTGACAGTACCATCGGATACTGCACGAGTGATTCTTTTCGGTTGTCATAATATTATAATGAAAAATCTCTTTTTAAATGAGGTAAGATATGGTATACGCATGATTTATTCATCATATTGTTCAATTATTGACTGTGAAATGGACAACAACATCAAAGCAGGCATCTATGTAGAATCATTCTCTCACAACAACACAATAGAAGGAAATACGGTTAAAAATCTTAGAAGCTATGCTTTTGGAATGCTATTGGACAACACTAATTACAACAATCTTACAAAAAACAGTATAATTGATAGCAATAGTTTAAAAAATGGACTTCAACTATTCAGCTCAGATAACAATATAATTACTAATAACTATTTTTTAAATCATACTAGTAACGCAATTGATTTTTCTGTTTCAAACTTAAATACAGTCTCAGAAAACACAATCAAAAACACCGTTATAGGCTTATCTATTCATCCTGGATCATTTACTTCGATAGACAAAAATTATTTTTCAGGAAACAAAAAAGCCATTGATATCATGAGTGGAAGCATATTCAATATGATTTCCAATAACCAAATAATCGATAATGCAGGTGGCATCTATCTAATTGGAGAAGAACTTTTCAACACAATTAAAAGAAACAAAATCATTGGTTCTAACTATCATGGTATTGAATTAACTGGTGAAACCCATTGTACAATTAGCGATAACATTGTAAAGGAAAACCAATATGGGATAGTCTTAAAAGCATCGAATAATAAAGTTTTCAGAAACGAGTTAAACAATAATACATGGCAAGGATTTTATATTAGAGGATCTAACAATACAATCTACCATAACAATTTTATCAGCAATAATCCTAATGCAAAAATAGACTCGAACAATATATTAGATAACGGTTATCCTTCTGGTGGTAACTACTGGGATGATTACAATGGTACGGATACAGATGGCGACGGTATCGGTGATATACCCTACATCGTCAAAGATGTATCTGGTGAGGTATCTGGACAAGATAATTATCCTCTTATGAAGCCATTTACAGATAAAGAACCACCAGTATGTGCAATACTTCAGCCAGAAAAAGCACTCTATATTGGTAATAACTTTATTATGGACTTTTTTGTACCTGTGGCAATAGGCGAAATTACAGTTATTGCTGAAGCTTTTGATGCAATATCAGAAATACATAAAGTCGAATTCTTCGTTGATGGTAAGCGTGTTAACTTTGACACAGAACCACCTTATACCTATACTTGGACAAAAAAAGACCTCTTACATCCAAAACACACACTTCGGATTGATGCATACGATGCTAATGGAAACATTGGATCTGATGAGCTTGTTATGTGGAAATTATTTTAATCTCTTATAATAAGCTACACATCTTACTTTTTTCTTTAAAATCTAAAGATACATATTGGCTTAGTGAGTTAAATATTGTGCTAAGAAATATTTTTATACAATATGTTTACTATATAATTGGGATAACATGCTTGGGGGTATAAAAAGAAAAACAAGTAATTTGAAGACTATTGGATTAATTTTAATTTTACTTTTAGCATCTTTTACAGCTTTGACATCTGCAGAAAAACATTATCAGTCAAAGATTTCAGTGAGTTATTCTTTTGTCAACCCCATTATTGAACAAATTGAGATCAACTCACAAGTATTTGATAGGATAACAATAGAAGGAGCGGTAAATTCTGGGGGATTTGGTGAACCAAATTTACCAGTAAAGGGTGCTTATATTCTTCTCCCATATAATACAAAACCACAAAACATTATTGCACACGCTGGAGAAAAAAAACTAATTGGATCAAATCTTTTTATTGATCCGGTTTTACAACAACAGCCATTATCAGAAATTCAAGATGAACCTACTCCCATTTTAGGATCTGTCTATAAGTATCAGCAAGATTTTCCAGGTAAATTGTTTTCAGAAGTTGGTGTTTACTCTTTTAGGGGATATCAGATTCTTGTACTTAGTTTACATCCGGTACAATATAATCCTTCTACAAAAGAATTATATTATTATGATAAACTCAGTATAAATGTTGAGTTAGAAAAAGATGAGAAATCTCAATCATTACTTAGAGATATTGACGAAGATTATTTCGAGTTATTAAAAAAAGTTGATAATCCTAAAGTTATATCAACTTATGTATCTCAGAGCAAAAAACAAGTTACAACTGAGATGTATGATTATCTAATCATTACAGATTATGGGTTTAAAAACCGTTTTTTGGAGTTAAAAAAAGTATATGATTCACTAGGGATTCCAACACTTGTGAAATCTCTTGATGAAATTGGAGCGTATACTCCTGATGAAATCCGAGATTACATACGAGAAGCTTATTTAGAGTATGGGATAAGGTATGTTCTTCTTGGCGGAGATGACGATATTGTTCCAGCACAGATGCTTTGGATTGAAACATGGTCTGAGGACGAGTGGCCCAATCCCTATCGGTTATGGATGCCATCTGACATCTTTTATGGTTGTCTTGATGGACCATACAACTATGATGAGGATAATAAATGGGGTGAGCGTAATGATGGAGAGGATGGTGGAGATGTTGATCTTCTTGCTGAAGTAAGTATTGGACGTGCTTGTGTTGGAACACATGAGGAAGTTACATATTTTCTTAATAAAACAATTGGATTTATTGATACTGATCCAGATGATCCTTATCTTAAGGAAGTTCTATTAGTTGGTGAATATCTTTGGAGTGGCCCTGATACCTGGGGCGGTGACTATATGGATGAGCTTGTTGATATAACTGATACTCATGGATATGTTACTACAGGTATTTCTACTATTGATTATAATATTAACAGTTTGTATGATAGAGATTGGGTGAATAATGATTGGCCTAAATCAGAGGTGATTTCAAGGATTAACGATAAAAAATTTATTGTTAATCATCTTGGTCATGGAATGAGTAGCTATGGCCTTAAAATGAATAGTGATGATACGTTTTTACTAAATAATAATCAACATTGTCTGGTTTATTCGCAGACGTGTACTGCTGGTCATTTTGATGGTATGGATTGTTTTGCTGAGCATTTGCATATTAAAAGTGAGTATGGGGCTGTTGCTGTTATTATGAACACTCGTTATGGGTGGGGTAGTCGAGGTAGCACCGATGGTGCTTCACAGAGGTTTAACCGAGAGTTTTGGGATGCGATTTATGGTGAGAATATTAGAGAATTTGGTCGTGCAAATCAGGATTCAAAAGAGGATAATCTTTGGCGGGTTAATGATCCTTGTATGAGATGGTGTTATTATGAGATTACATATTTTGGTGATCCTCTTTTAGATTATCCAAAACCTAGGCCGCTGATTGATATACAAGACGTTGAGTGTGGATTTGGGGTAAAAGTAGATATAAGTAACACTGGTAATGCTGCCACTACTGATCTTTTTTGGAGTATTTCATTTGATGATGGATACGGCCTTATATTCAAACCTGAAGACAGACTAATAATGGGTACAATTGACTCTCTTGAACCAGATAGTATTAAAACAGTTGACTCAGGTTTTGTCTTTGGTTTTGGAACTGTCTCAATTACTATTAAAGCAGGATTTGAAACTGTGAGTCTTGATGGTTTCATTATTGGCCCATTTATCTTTGAGAAATAGTAATCTTTATTGTTTAATTGAGATAATTATTTATATGAGTAAATAAAATATTTATATAGGAAAACACATTATACTGGGTTAAGGGGTTTTAAATTTATGAATAAGATCAATGGAAAAATAATTGGTATAGCTACTGCTCTAGTTTTATTAACCGCTACTTTTGGATCGCTTTCTGCAACAATAGAAGAAAAAAATGATATTTCAGTAAGTTTAGGAAGTTTACAATACAATCCAAAATCACATCATTTTCAAAATAAATATATTGATGAACCGGAGCTAAACACCACAGTTTTTGAGATTTGGAGAGGTGGAGGCTGCTGTGAGCTTAGTTATAGAATGGAGTGGGATTGCGATTGGGTTGACGTATTTCCAACCAGTGGTACTTCTCATGGTGAACATGATGAAATAACAGTTACTATTGATACAACAGATTTACCATTAGGTGAGTATACCTGTGAGATTGATATTAAATCAAACGAAGGAAATGGGGTTTTCACGGTTCATGTAAACATAGTTGATATTAAAGAGCCTACTTTAGCATATACGCCAGAGGTAAATAATCTTGGTGACGTTGTTGAAAATGGAATAGCAAGTACCGTTTTTGAAATTTGGAATCTAGGAATGGAAGAACTAATTTTTTCAGTTGACACCGACATAAGTTGGATGACATTATCACCAGTCAATGGGACTTCCAAAGGAGAACCCACTGAAATTACAGTTAACATTGATACTACAGAGTTAGATTTTGGTGAACATTCAGGAGAAGTTAATATTCAATCAAATGGAGGAGACGGTGTTTTTACTGTTGAATTTACCGTAGTTCGTTGTACTGAGCTTCAAGTCAAACCTAAAAGCGGTATTGGAATTAGCATTGAAATTGAAAATATTGGTTTAAGTGAGGCTACTGAGGTTGACTATGAGATTTCAGTTGTTGGCGGTATACTAAATAATATTAATGAATCAAATAGTAGTACTATTCATAGTCTGCCTGCGGGTTTTAAAAGAGTTGTTAAACTCCCGGTTTTTGGGCTTGGTAAAATCACGGTTACAACAAAAGTTTATGATAAAGTTGAGATCTTTGAGGGTATAGTGTTTTTCAATTTTGTAATAATCAGATGATAACAGAAAGGATTTATTCGAATTTATGCCTCTTCCATTAGTAATTACAACTATATTTATATACTATACAAAATAATAGTATGTATTGTTAGATGGAAAATGGACGATAAAACAACGAGAAAAACTCTTGTAATATTATTAATCATATCATTCTTACTTTCTTCTATGCCAATTTTAATGGGTTATCCATTAGAAAATGAGATTAAAAACGAAAGTTTTTCCCAAGAAAACAGTTTTACACGCAATGGAATTACATTATATGTTGGAGGAAACGGACCTAAAAATTATTCAACCATACAAGAAGCATTGAATGACTCCTCTGAAAATGATACCATCTATGTTTACAGTGGCACATATAATGAAAACATAATCATCAGCAGTTCAATAACCCTTTTAGGAGAAAATCCTACAACAACAAGTATTATTGGAAATGGCGTAGGAGATGTTATCTCTATTCACTCAGAAAACGTAATAATCACAAAATTTACTATAAAAAATAGTGGAACCACACCAATGATTGACGCAGGAATAGAAATACATGATAAATACGCAATAATTCAAAACAATATTATCTGTGACAATCTAGGATACGCAGTTGGCATTTATATAAATCAATCAGATGACTGCATTATTTTAAACAACACCATTTATAACAATGGCAACGAAGGAGTATACATAAAAGACTCAGAAAACAATTTTGTACAAGACAATTACATATATGGAAACGGTCACTGCTCAATAGTTATTTCCGAATCATACAATAACACCATTAGAAACAACACCTTAAACGACAATAATGATGCAGCAATAAGTCTTTGGAGCGGATCTCATCATAATAAAATTGAATATAATACTATAGAACGCAATCCTTATAGTGGAATAGGTATCTGGGAAGATGCACCTGATAATCTGATATTTCGTAATACATTCTATGATAACCCACAATATGGTATAAAAATAAAACAAGCCAAAGGCAATATCATATCTGACAATCTTATAGTGAATAGTAGCTATGGAGTTTATATTACCTCTTCAGCTGAAACAACTATCGAATACAATGAAATCACAGGGGGAAAAGATGGAGTTTACATTATTGATACTCCTGGAAATATTATAATAAAAAACTATATTTCATACAATGAAAACGGGCTTAACCTCCTGGGAATCAATAAAAGTGTTATTCATGAAAATTATATCGCTCAAAATGATGATGGAATTTATCTTACTTTATCCTCCGGTGTTACAATATCCAGAAATACTATTTCAGATAATCGTTGGTTTGGAGTATGGATCACCAATTCCACAGGCAATTTTATAATTGAAAACGATATCTGTAAAAACGTAGATATTGGTCTTTACTTAAATAATGCATATGAAAACACAATTACACGAAATACAATAGAAAATAATGATGACGGTATATATATTGAGTTTTCCACAGCAAATACAATCTCAGAAAACAACTTTAGAAACCTCAAATTCAATGCTTTTTTTGTAGCAAACAATCGATCTCAATGTAAAAATACGTGGAAGCATAACTTTTGGGATCGATTGCGAATACGCCCATACAAAATATCAGGATTAATTAAACTAGATAAAATCACAATACCATGGATAAATATTGACTGGCGGCCAAGAATCACACCATACAATCTAAACGTAACTGTTAAATCCTCATATGATGGAAACATATTGTATGTCGGAGGGGATGGACCAGGAAATTACTCAAGTATCCAAAAAGCTGTTGATGCAGCTGTTGATGGAGACACTGTATATGTATTTGGTGGAACGTATTATGAGGAAGTTTTTATTGATAAATCAATTACTCTTGAAGGTGAAAATAAAAACATTTGTATACTCGAAGGAAACGGGAGCAGAGACATTTTAACAATTATTTCAATTGATGTTTTAATAACTGGTTTCACTATTCAAAATGGACATTTTGGGATTTATCTTGATAATTCATCAGATATCAAAATTTTTGAAAATATTTTTATAAATAATCTACACGGCATCTCAGCTTATTGGAGTATCAGATGTAAGATTAGATATAACATTTTTGATTTGAATCAGTATAGTATTCGCCTATATTACTGTAATAATTTCTTGGTTTTTAGAAATAATTTTCAAAGTTACAAAATGCATGTGTTTTTTGTTGGATCAAAACTAAAGCATAGTAGAAATTTATGGCTTAGAAATTACTGGGAGAAACCAAGATTAGCCCCATATCCCATAAAAGGAAAAATAATAAAAAATAACATCTTAGTTGATTGGGTTGATTTTGATTGGTTCCCAGCTTTACAAGACATTGCTTCTTTTTAAAATTATGGTTTTTCATTACATATTTTTCTTTTTTTTGTTTGGATAATGATTGTAAAGATAGTGGGTAACAGTTGTACAACAACTCCTTTTAAGCAAGATCGGCAAAACAAGTGTTATTGTAAGGAGTCTGAAAAACTATGCAAACTAGAGAGTCAACTATAAAGAAGTTTTGTGCAATTGGTTTAATTGTGTCTCTTTTAATTTTGAGTAGTGTTCCCCATACAATTGGTGTTGAACCTAAAGAGGGTTCAATGGATTTGGGTTTAAAATCAAATGGTAGCCATAATTCTGGGTTGGTGTATGTGGTTGTCGCAGATAACATCTATAATAACGTTGGTGTAAATGTACGGTCTGCGGTTGAGCAGTATAAGGTGGATGTTGAGGGTGATCCTAGTTCTGATTTTGTTGTTGAGATTGTTGTGTGGGATGAGTTGGTGAATGGTTTTGAGCCTGCGCGGAATTTGCGTTCTTTTCTACTTGATGCGTATAATGTGAGTGGTTTGGTTGGTGCTTTGTTTGTTGGTGATATTCCTTATGTTGAGTATTATTATCATATTGAGGGTCCTGATGAGTTTGTGTGTGATTTGTTTTTTAATGATTTGGATGGTAATTGGGTTGATAGTAATGGTGATGGTTTGTTAGATGATCGTGTGGGTGGAGGTCTTTCTCCTGAGATTTGGTCTGGTCGTATTAGGGCTTCTAGTATTAGCGACGGTGATATTGGTTTGGAGATTGATTTTATTAATAATTATTTCCGTAAGAATCATGCTTTCCGTTCTGGGTCTGTTGATCCTATTAATAAAATTGATGATCGTGCTTTAGTTTGGAGTACCACGGGTTTTGGTGCTGCTGCGTGGGAGTCTTTATATTATTTATATGATGATATTTCGTTTTTTGAGGAACCTGTGACAACTAAAGATAATTTTTCTGATAATATGAGTGTTGATGGTTCTGGTTTTGAGTGGGTTCGTATTGGTGGTCATAGTGGTACGGGTATGGCTGATGGTGTGTATAATTTTGATCGTATTATGTTGGATGATCCTATGGGTTTGGTGTATGATCTTGATGGGTGTAGTCCTGCTAGGTTTGATGGTAAGTCTCCGGGTCAAGGTTTTATTTTTGCGCCGAGTTTTGGTTTAGCGTGTGTTGGTGCTACTTCTTCTACGTGGTCGACGATTACTAAGGATGTGTTTTTTGCGTTGCTTCGTCAGGGGTATTGTTTGGGTGAGGCGGTTTTGGAGAATAGTCTTATGCGGTCTGTTTTTCCTGAGAGTTTTTCATATGTGGTGTTGGGTGATCCTTTGTTGTTTTTTACAAATGAATCTTGGTTAGGTGAGCATATTATACCTGATGCTCCATTGCCTCCTGGTGGTGGTCCTGAGGGTGATGTTGGCGGCCCCGATATTGTTTATAATTTTTCTTTTGACCCTGTTGAGGAGAATGGTTTGAAATTTTTTATTGATTGGGACGATGGAAAGGTTGATTGGAGTAATCCTGTATTTGGAGGAATTCCACCGTATGCTTATGAGTGGAATTTCGGCGATTGTAGCCCAATTGCAATTGAGGAATTCCCAAATCATGCTTATGAAGCTGTTGGAGATTATACTATTGGCGTTAATGTAACTGATAGTACAGATGAAGGTTGTAGTGAATTTTCTCAACTTAGAGTAATTGATTTCTTTTTATATCCATCATATATTGATTTGTGGCACTTTATTCGTTTTAGTTATTCAACTGAGGGGGGTACACCACCTTTTACACAGGTTTGGGATTTCGGAGATGGAAATTTCAGTGATTTAGCTCAGCCAGATCATCATTATGCAGAACCTGGAATATATACAGTTGAGCTTAATGTTACAGATGCAACAGGGGCTTCAGTTTCAGAATCATTCATTTTCTTTTCCGGTGACGACTTATTTGTTGATGCTGGTGGTCCATATGAGTGTTTTGTTGGTGAATCATCGGAATTTTTTAGTTTTGCTTTTGGTGGTGATCCAAGCTCTTATTCATTCAGTTGGGATTTTAATGGAGATGGCATTCATGATAGTGCAGGTAATTCTGCTGAATGGGTTTATGATTATCCTGGATTATATGAATTAATATTAACTGTTTCAGATAATACTGGGATAAATGTGAATGATACAGCAATTGTAAAAGTAAATTGGGTGTTTATAAATGCTCCAAATAAATGTATGGTGGGAGAAAATATTCAATTTTCTGGAAGAATAAAACTTAGAACACCATTTGATATATCCCATTCATATCTCAATGAATCTATTAATAAAGTTCGTGTTCGTAAAATAAACAGAGATGGTGCTTTATCTGATTGGTCGCAACCAAGGGTAATTACAATTGGTTCACCTACTATGGTGGTTGATCAAACAACTTTTCAGATAGCAGTTGAAGAGGGAAAATCTGATATTATTGAGAGTTTGATAGTTGAAAATACTGGCTCTGGATTCTTAGAATTAAGTGTCAGTGAGACAAGTTTTGAACTACCTTTTGTTTGGCCGTATTGTGATAATTTCTTTTTTGCGTCTAATCCATCGATATGTTTTGATGATAATAATGTTTTACATGTTATCTGGAGTTACTTTGAATATTCTATAAATGGATGGCTCTCTCATGCTTCATCGGAATCATGGTCAGATATGAATAATCAGCATATAGGCTCTAGTTTTGCTGCATATGTTTCATCAGCAATACATAACGATATTATTCATATAATTACTAATGAGGAGGCGTATTCTCAGTATTGGTGGTTTAACATGAGCAACGAAACATGGACACAACAGTATATTTTCGGCCATTCTCATAGTATTCGCTCGTTAGCTGTTGATTCACAGGGGAATGCTCATGCTGTGGGGAAAGATCCCCTCACCTTATTAACATATTATGATCTTCAGACCAGTGAAGAAACCCAATTATATCCTCAATATTTAACAGGAAATAATCCACCTCCTTTAAATAAAGTTGATGGGGATGATAATCTTCATGTGATTTTCTTAAACGAGGACCTACAACTGTATCATACCTGGTTTGATAGGTTATTTGGGCAGTGGATACCACCATCAGCTCTTGTAACAAATTTAGATAACGAACGCATCATTGAGTTTACAGCAGAAGTTGACATGCAAGGGGATGTCTACGTGTTGTGGGCTTCTTATCAAGATGAAGATGATACCACTGCTGATGTCTTTGTGAAACGTTGGAATCGCAGTACCCAACTTTGGAGTTCAGATGATGGTTTAACACCGTTGTTTACAACGAGTTATCCGTATTCTGATAAAAACGACGCTTATCGATATATCAAATTTGAAATCGACAGCAATGATCAAATGCATATACTCTGGCGTGATAAACACCCATACACCGATGATATAATGTGGTATCATCAAAACTGGAACACCATGTTTCAGCCATCTTCAGAAAAACAAATTATTACCTTCATTAAATCGGAGGAGACAATGAATAATTACTATGATCTTGCAGTTAATTCCCAGGGTCAGATTCATATTGTATCTCAACAAAACTCTATAGGTGAAGGTGAGTTATCATATTATTATAATAACCCTAACTCAATGGAATTTATTCAGATGCTTAATGACAATCTCATAGTCACTGCTGGTGAAACATCTGAGATACTATGCTTTGTTGATGCGACTCAATTATCACAAGGAACTTATACAACATATTTAGATGTGCTTTCCAATGACGAGCAGATATCTATGCTGCGTTTACCAATAGATATTACAGTGTTCTCACCGGTTCCTGCTGCCCCAGAAAAACTGTTTACAGTATACACAGACACCAGTATAGAGTTGTATTGGACACCGGTTACAAATAGTGAAGATGGTTACCCAGTTGACGACATTGCAGGACATGTTATTGAGCGGAAAGTTGTAGATAACGGTGATTGGACTGAAATAGGCCAGACAACACACGATATTACCTATTTTGATGATACCACAGTTGAACAAGGTGTAAATTATATCTATCGAATTAAAACCAATGATAAAGATGACTATGAAAGCAATTACACTTACGCGCAAAAACCAATATGTGGTGACGCAGATGCAGACGGTGAAGTGACCGTGGGAGACACAGTATACCTAATCAACAGTGTATTCAAAGGTGGCCCAGCGGCGTTTCCACTATGCGCAGGAGATACCAATGGTGACGGCTCAGCAAACGTTGGCGATGTTATTTACCTCATTAACTACATCTTTAATGGTGGACCTGCACCAGTGAATGATTGTTGCGGATAACCCCTTAAGAACCTGTTTTCCAACTATTACTTCTTTTAGTAATAGTATAAACTTTTACAGAATCTGTAAATTAGTAGCAATTGATCCTTGTTTTGATTGTCCTATCAGGTATTCAACTTTATCTCCTTCATAAAGATAAGTTAATGCTTGAAAAGGAATAGTAGATTTGTGGACAAAGACCTCTTTTCCATCTTTACCCTGAATAATTCCATAACCCTTTCTAATATTATACCATTTAATTGTTCCTATCATTTGTTTTTCACGTCCTTAAGAAAATTTTTTGTACTTTCAATTTAAAAAAAAATGGAGAAAAAAGATTTAATAAATAAAAAAAACGAATTAGATTTTTTTGCGTTTTGTTTTATTAAAATCTTCTTGGTTTACGCTTCTGATAGCAGTCCCTGCAATATACAGGTCTGTCACCATCTGGTTTGAAAGGAACTTCTGTTTCCTTACCGCATTCTGCACAAGTAACTTTGTGCATTTCTCTATCTTCTCTATTATCTCTATACATACAATATTTCCTTTATTTTTTTCTAAAAAGGCTTTTTGTTTTCTGTGTTTGACCTTTTTACGACTGCATTACAAAACTGGTATATAAGCATATGCATGGGGAAAAAAGGTTAGTTTGTATAGCCGCCGATTTTAAGACTTGGATCTCCTATTAATAGCCATTGTTCAACATTTTTAGCCACTAGGGCAGATCCATTAGAGCTGTTATCAGACCAATTTATTGGAAAGTTATCTAAAAAAGATTTTATTGTTTTACCCCAGGTTTCACCAAGAATATCTGTGTTATTTAGTCCGTATTCACCAAAGAAATGTATGTCTAGCCATTCGATTCCTCCGTATCCTAGGTTTATATCTGGTGATTCATAGCTAAATCCTGTTGCACCAATAGTGGCGATACTTCCACCATTGATTTTACTTGTTAAAGCCCAGCTTAAGCAATGAGGGATGGTGAAACCATATACCCAAGGTGAATTCAGCAGGCTTACGTTAAACATGCTGTTGAAGCATCCACTACCCGTTATGCATACTGGTTGTTTTTTTCCATTTAAAAGATAAGGCATGTATCTAAGTTTGAGGCCATTAATCCAGTTTACACTATCATCTGGAGGATGAGTCCCCCAAGAGGCTGGATTACCATGTCCAGATAGCCAAATGAAACCACAGCCACTGTTGATTGCTTTTACAACGTCTCTCCAACCTGTAAATGATCCATCAGATGTCCATAGTTTTATTGGGTTGAAATCAGTCATCATGTCAAGTCCCATTTGTGTGTATACTTCTCCATCATAATAATCGGTTTTTTCAGGGTAAGTATCTCCTGCGACAACTACCATGTTTTTAAACCAAGATTCTTCTTTCTCTTTTGATTCGTATCTGATGATTTTTCTAACCATGGTTTTTACTTCAAAAACATTGCGGCAAGGAAGTCGTCCAATATAAACATCAGGATATAAATCAGGTATATCCTTTGCTGCCTTTTCTTCTGGCCATTCACCGAATACTCCGTTGTTGTTTGTATCCCAACTAGAAAAATTACCGTTTTTATCAAAAATATCAGCGAAATATAAGTCTGTTAAGAATTTTCGTTCTACAAAATCATCGTATTTTCGGTCTAGGTGGCTGTATCGTATAGGTATCCACCATTTTTCTGTTGCTTGTTGACCTTTTCTACCACCAATGAGTAGTACGTATTTGATTTGCCATTCTTCTATTGCTTTTTTTATAAAATATTTTATTTTTTCAGCGTTGTCTCTTCCTTGCCAGTACATTTGTTCATATACTTCTTCCACATCTACAAGTCTTGTTTTTATCCCGATTTTTTCTTTGTGAAGTATAAGAGGGGCTATGTGTCTTGAAAATTTTTTTGGAGAGATTATTAACAAATCATAAATTGAATTGGATATTACAATGTTTTCCTCAGTTTTAGTATTATACTGGTTACTTTCAATTAAATTTGCAGATAGGTTATTGGAAAAAAATATTAGGATTATTATTAAAGATATTGCTTGAATTAATTGTTTTTCCATTAGTTTCAGTGTATATTAATTATTTTCTACGTTAAATAATTTTTTAGTGAGTATCCAGCAATATGGTACAAAATCTATTTATCAATCTTGTTTTATACCTCTTAACCCGCGGGCGGGTAACAAAGTGGTTATGTGGCGGACTGCAGATCCGCATACGGGGGTTCAAATCCCTCCCCGCCCTCTCTAATCAATAGAAAAGGTAGAGTTTCAATAAATCCCCAAATAAGTGATCTGTAGTAACTTTTATATCATATAGAAAGATTTAAATCCCTTTTTGTTCTATCAAATACTAAGGAGGAACATTTTGTTCAAGAAAAAAACATGGTTAGTGTTGATCCTCGCACTTTCATTAATATTAAATTTTAATATATTATTTTGTGAATCTAGTGTCTCCTTATTTTCTGAAAACATCATAATAAACGAAGTAATGTACAATCCCAAAGAAAACGACAATTACAACGAATGGATAGAACTATTCAACCCAACAAACCACTCCATAAATTTATCAGATTGGAGCATAACCGATAACTCCGCTACCGATACATTAGAAAAAAACATTGACTACGGAAACGGAACAACCATACTACCGTCAAAAGGATACGCAATAATAACAGACAAAGGCACAAAACTATATGACAATACACAAATCCCAGACAACACAATAAAAATATATGTTGACGACAAAAGCATAGGAAACGGGCTTAGCAACTCAAAAGACAAAATAATATTAAAAGATCCAAAAGACAATGTAATATCCTCAATAGAATGGGGATTTAACTACTCTGATATACCGGGATTACCCCTAGATCTCGTAGACGAAGGACATAGCCTTTCTAGATATCCCAATTGCAATACAAACAACTCATACTATGATTTCTACGACGGACTGCAATGCACACCCGGAAGAAAAAACATAATCACTCAATTAACTATTGACAAATATCCAAAATACCTACCAAAAACAACAAAAGAAAATGACTATAGTCTACCATTTAGCATACACATCAAAGCAAGTGGACTAATAATAAACGAAAGTTACCAGTTAAAAACCTACGTTACAGGAAACCTAAATCAAATATACCCTGCAACACAAACATGGAATACTAACAAATGGAAATACTCTAATTATTATACACATAATATAACAACAGATACAAACGGAAACTGGTCAAACTGGATTCATTTAAGATTCAACAAAGAATACAATGAATATAAAAACAACATAAAAAACAACTCAAACGCATATATAAAAATAAAAATCAAAAAAGAAAACCTAACAAAAGAAACATATCAACAAATACAACTCCTAGATTTAGATAATTCAACAACAAATGGAACTCTTGGCGGGTATCTAATCGGACAAATAAAAGACAACTTAACTTTTCTTCAAAACACAACAATCATCATAGAAAATAAAACAACAAATATAACAGGCATTTTTAAAACAGAGAATAATAACATAGATGATACACTCATTTCAGCACCCGGGTATTATAAAATTGCATCACCTGTAGGAAGCAATTATACCATAAAATTTTATGATAAAAACAATACAATAATCAAAACAAAATCAGAAGTTACTATTAAGCCTGGAAAATACGATATTAACCTATTTTCTTCGAAAAGAAATTATCAAGTTAAAAAAAACGAGTCGTTAAATATTACTATAACTGCAAAAAACATAGGAAACTTCCCAGATAACACTACAATACTAATGCAGGATGTCACAAAACACTGTATAACATCTCTAAAACCCTGCAGAATATCATTAAATCCCAAGGAAATGCGTGATCTCATAGTTAGTATAACACCAAGATTAAATGATAACTGCAGAGAGTTACAGCTCAATATTACGGCTACATCAGAAAGTGACATTGGGGAAAATGAAAGAGTTACAGTTAACATTGAGATTCTTGCCCCAGATCTTATTACAACAAACCTTACTTGTATTGATTTAAATCAAGAAGACACCATTGGTGAAGGTGAAATTGTTACATTAAAAGCACGAGTTAAAAACCAAGGAAACATGAATGCTTCAGATGTTGATGTAACATTTTACTATGACAATATTGATGAAGAGCATATTATCGGCATCAAACACTATGATACTATTACTAAATACCAGAGATATCCATCAGTGAACTGGGATACAAAAAACATTCCAATAGGCAAACATACTATATTTGTTGTAGTAGATGCAAAAAAACAGATTTTAGAACATGATGAAACAAACAATGAAGATTCCTTTATAGTTAAAGTGATTGATACAAAACCAATTAATATAAGTAAAAAAATTGTGATTTCTGAGTTATACTATCATACTCATTCAAACGTTAAAAATGAATATACAACTATTTTCAATCCAACAATATCGGAAGTTGATATTTCAGGTTGGTATATCACAAATAAACCATGGAAAAACAAAGAGGATCAAACAAAAATCATTTTTCCAGAAAACACTAAGATACCCTCTAAAAGTAGTTTATATGTTACACAGAACGCTAGTGCATACTTGTGGGAAACAGGTAAACACCCTGATTTTGAATATGCTGTAGACGCTATGGATACTGTACGTCAGATGATTTCAGCAAAATCATTCACGCTTAGCAACAATGGCGGAATGGTTGCTTTAAAAGACGGTTTTAATCATACCATTGATTGTATACGATATGGAAAATCTGAAAATAACTTAGAAGGATGGGAAAAAGATGCTGTTTTAGACTGTGGAGTAGGAGTTGTATTAAAACGTCGTTTCGATTCAAACAACCAACCAATAGATTCCAACACATCAAATGACTGGAGGCATCCACGTAGATTTGGTATTGGACAATCTAGCTTTCCTTTTAAAAAAATATCATTCAAGGGAACAGTGAAGACTTTTATTTCACCTGATAACAGTTATAAAGCTATTATAGACGAGCTTAGAAACGCAACTAAGTCGATTTATTTTAACATATATGAGTTTACTAATCCATTTCTTTGTGAAGAGCTTGTTAACGCTTTAAAAAGAAATGTGTCAGTATGTGTTTTTTTAGAAGGTTCGCCAATAGGCGGCATTGATGATCGTGAAAAATATATTGTAAACAAACTCTTTAGATATGGAGGGAAAATTAGGTTTATTGTAAACGATAAAGAAAATGATGTTTATGCAAGGTATACATTTGATCATGGTAAATATCTGATTATTGATAATCAAACGGTTATTGTTGAAAGCTGTAATTGGGTTAAAACAGGTATTCCTATTGATCCTACATTTGGGAATCGTGAATGGGGAATAATTGTTAGAAGTGTGGATGTTGCAGAATATTTCCTAGATGTTTTCCTTGATGACTGGAATCATAATAGATGTGATAGTTATTGTTTAAGTGAAATGGATTTTTCTATTCCTCTTGATTTTTATATGGATGAAACAAAAATTAGTGGACGTTATAATCCTTATTTTGAAGCGCATTCATTTAATGGAAATTTCTCCGCTATCCCTGTTTTTTCTCCTGATACTAGTTATAATGCAATACTCAATATGATTGATTCTGCAAATGAGAGTATTTACGTTGAGCAGCTTTATATTTATACAAATTGGAGTGACGGCAATAGTCCTTTTGTTGAATCACTTATTGAAAAATCAAATGAAGGTGTAGATGTTAAAGTCATAATGAATTATAATCCCTGTTATAAGCCTACCAACGAGAAAGTAAATGTAACAAAAAAATATTTTGAAGAGCACAATATAAGTGTTAAGTTTGTGTTTACAAATTGGTCTTATTTTGCAAATGTTCATAATAAAGGTATGATTGTAGATAACAAATCTGTTTTAGTTTCTAGTATTAATTGGAACGAAAATAGTGTTACTCGTAATCGTGAGGCGGGAATCATAATTGAAAACGATGATGTTGCTTTGTATTATGCTGATGTTTTTTTATTTGATTGGAATTTGAAAGCTCCAGAAAAAAATGGTGAGAAAAAGGAAGTTTCATTGGTAGAATATAAAAACCAGTTCCTTATTGCGCTAGTATACGGTGCAACCTTTGTTTTGATAGCCGTTGACTGGAGAAAAAGAGAATGGCAATAACGGTATTAATTCCTTCAGCAGTTTCTTTTGTAGCTATTGCAATTATGATTAGTTTATTAGTGATAGCTTATATTAAAAAATTTGCAATGACGTTTGCTTTGATTATTGCTAATTTCATAGTATTTTTTATTACACTTCCCTATTGGTTTGTGATTTATGAACTTGGTTTTCAACCAGCGTATCTTTCTTTAGACTATTTTCCTCAGATTTATACCATATTTACGTCTATGTTCATACATGGGGGCATTATGCATATCATCGGAAATATGTTTATTTTGTTTTTAATCGGACTGCCGTTTGAACAACGGGTTGGATGGAAAAAATTCCTGTTGATTTATATGCTTGCCGGCATTTGTGGGACATTAACACACGCTTTTACAGATTTATCCTCAACAACCCCATTAATTGGCGCCTCAGGTGCGATCTTTGGTATTATGGGTGCTTTTGCTGTTTCTTATCCAAATGATAAGGTGCTTGTCCCGATTGGGTACATTATTGCATTTTTAGTGCGAATAAAAGTTCTTTACGCAGTCATTTTTTATGCATTAATTGAAACAGTTATTATTTACTGGGAGGCTAGATCCGGGTTAGTTTCCAGTACTGCACATTTTGCTCATGTTGGTGGACTTATCGGCGGTGGAATTCTTGCATGGTTGCTAATTAACAGAAATCGAAGAGAAACTGGACAGTCTAATCAAACTATTTATTATGATTCTTATTCTCCTCAGAGATCAAGAAAATTTGATATATCTTCCTTAAAAAAGCTTGCAAAAACTTCTGAGCAAAAAGAAATACTTGCAAGAATTGAACAAGAAAACATTCCACAAGTAAGAGAAGCATGGATTGAACATTTTCTTGACAAGGCAATGTGCCCTAAATGTGGAAAAAATCTACAATCGTTTAATGGAAAAATATGGTGTGACAACTGCAGTTATAAGACTAAATACTAATTTTTTTTTTAAAATGGAAGGGTAAGGCCAACTAATTCTCCAAAGAAAATATAGCTTGAAACTAGGTAACCTAGTATTGCTCCTCCACAAAGGCATGGCAAGCCGGCTTGTGGCTTTCCTTTAATTACGAAAGTCATAAGAACTATAAAACCCGCTAATGTGCCTAAAAGCGTTGATAAAGCCACGGGTAAGCTATTTGGGATGCTGTGATACACTGCAACTACTAAGATACCAGGCATTACAACATCGCCTAGTCCCATAAAAAACGCATCTCGTTTTTCTCCTTCTTCTAGTTTTTCTTTTAAACGCTTTGTCTCTTTTATTAGAGAATAATTTTTTATTTTTGGAACAACTAGTAAAACCGGAAGCTTAAGATCCATAACTGTATCTGCAAGATCAATCATGTGTTTTGTTTTGTATACGGATATTGCATCATAAATTGCTAAACCTAAAAGAAGAATTATAACTAGTAGTATCCCTAATGATATTCCAAAAATGATTATTGCTCCAACACCTATTATTATGCCACTGATGTCTATTATATACCATTCTGGGTATTTGAAGAGGGCTAATACAAGAACCGCTGCTGCAGCTATTGCAATTGCAGCAACAATCCAAAAAGAAAGCATTGGAAGTAAAATACCAAATACGGGTAGGAAAAACGCGTAAAACGCAGTATAACCCACTGCCCCTAGAATTATGAATTGAATTAGTTGTTTTTTCCAATATTTAGCAATAAGAAGAATAATTGCAGTCATTACTAAAATTATTACAAAAAAATAAACAAGATTAACCGGATCATCCTTATCCTCAAAAGTTGACTCAAGTCCTGCGTCAACAAAAGGATCAACCATTGTTAGTGCTAACCCATGAATTATTATAAAAAAAAATGCCATGATTAGAACCGGAATTATTTCACTAATCTCGACTCTATTGTCTCTCTCCATCTGTAGATAAGAATAAGGTTTTCGTATTTAATGAGTTTGAAAAAAAATACAATTAATGGGGAAATATAAACCAAATGTAAAAAGCATAAATGATAAGGAAAATTATTCCTTCTTTTCTTGATATGGCATGATCTGTACAGCAGAAAGGAAGTAGAATCAAACTAACTATTAGAAGAATCAAAATGAGAATTATGGATTCTGATGCTTCTAAAGATATCAGTAATGCACTCGCACCAAGGATTAATAGTATATTAAAAATATTTGATCCAATAATGTTTCCTACTGCAATATCTGCTTGTCCCTTGTAGGAGGCTACACTAGAAACCACAAGCTCTGGAAGAGACGTACCTATTGCAACCATTGAAAGTGCAATAACCAACTTTGAAATACCGAAGAAATCTGCGATAGCAACCGCAGATTCAATTAAAAGCCATGCTCCAAAAACAACTCCTGCGATACCAAGAATTATAAAAATTATGTTTTTCATTGTTTTTCCGGGATCAATTTGTTTTTTTGTTTTTTCATGTTGTTTTTTTGCAGTTAGAATACAATATACAATAAAAAAAACAAACAATATTAAGAAAATAAGCCCACCAATAACATGATATGTATCAAGTAAACCAAAATATGAAAAAATTAGAAAAATAAAAGTGGTACCAATTAGTATGGGTATTTCTTTTCTAATAATACTTTTTTTAATTTTAATAGGTTTTATCAAAGCGCTTATACCGAGAACTAATAGAATATTTGCAATACAAGAACCAATGATATTTCCAATGGATATATTTGCATTTGATTGTAATGCCGCTCCAAATGATATTGCAAACTCTGGAGCAGAAGTACCAAAGGCTACAATAACTAAAGAAATTATTAAAGTTGAAACTCCTAGTCGTGCAGCTGTTTTCGATGTTCCTTCAACAAGAATGTCAGAGCTTTTCCAAAGGAAAATAACTCCGATGATGAACGCAGGTATAGATAGTTCTATTGATACCATGTTGGCGTGTAATAAAAATAGTTGTTTATATAGCTGATTAATACTTCAAAAAAACTTTTTTTTTCAAATTTGTTCAAATTTTATTAAATAAAGTATATAAATTAGTAAATTAACAGTAAATAAGATATTCATGAGAAATAAACTTAAACTAATACTAATAATTGGGATTTTACTGATGAGCAGTACGAATCTCACAGCAAATAATCTCTTAGACAATGGATCTGATTTATACGCTCCTGAAAAATTAAATGATTCAATTGTAGAAAATAAAAACATATATAACAATCTT
>Ga0272442_10003763_pt1 | contig 21127 bp, 47 predicted proteins | sample SSMForm2O_FD_200262 | JGI IMG/M metagenome (GOLD analysis project Ga0272442, IMG submission 200262) | Marine sediment archaeal communities from Little Sippewissett salt marsh, Falmouth, MA, United States - SSM-Form-2O | ecosystem: Environmental > Aquatic > Marine > Wetlands > Sediment ... | reverse complement strand
TGTTATAAGCATCGTAAGTGACATTGTAAGTTGAACTCCAACTATCATTATGAGCAGAATAGTTTGCACTCCATTGAGGATCTGTTTCTGTTTCCACATACTTTGTATCAGCATAACTTTCATTCCAACTTGAATTGTCTCCAGTAACTGAGATGTCTGCATACAATGTGTCAGCGTATGTTTTATTGAAACCTGCATGAGTATCGTTCCAATATCCAAATCCAATAATGTCTGCTTTGCTAAAGTAATCACTAAAGTCAGCAGTCCAGTTAGCAATCAAACCTGTAGCATTCCAATTAATAATCCATCCACTTGCGTTCCAATCCTTAATCAATCCAGTATTGTTATAAGCATCGTAAGTGACATTGTAAGTTGAACTCCAACTATCATTATGAGCAGAATAGTTTGCACTCCATTGAGGATCTGTTTCTGTTTCCACATACTTTGTATCAGCATAACTTTCATTCCAGCTTGAATTGTCTCCAGTAACTGAGATGTCTGCATACAATGTGTCAGCGTATGTTTTATTGAAACCTGCATGAGTATCGTTCCAATATCCAAATCCTAAAACTTCCGCAAGAGTAGGATAATCATTAATATCAAAATCACTAGTATTATAATAAGACAAATCATCAGTAAAATTAGAGAAATGAGTAAATTTATAATTTTCATCTAAGTAAGTTGTATTTGCCGAGAAAGTAGTAGAACTTAATTCTAATCCTGTTCCAGCAGAATAAGTAGTGTCTGTATCTAAATCTTCTATAGTTTCATTAAGTTTAGTTTCATAAAGAGAAATGATTATATTATCCCCACTTCTGGTAATATTTATATAAGACCCATCATCATCAAATCTTACTGTTTCTCCATCTGTTATTTGAGAACTTCCTCCAGTATCATTTGCAGCAACAACCCAATTACTCATACCAGAAGCAGCAGAATTATCTATTGCACAGTCCCACCCTCCACTAGAAGTATTATATTCTGCTATTTCTCCATCATTACAACTCTGAGGAAGTCTATATGCTAAAACAACACTAATATTATTGTCGCCATTTATTTCTATTCCTGTACCATTATAATAATCACTTCCCCCTCCTTCAGAATTACATACTATTTGGTTTCCTCCAGAATCATAAGTACAATATTTAGTATCTGTAAGGGTCCCTGTAAAATTAGTAATATTTGAAAAAAACTTAGAATCCGCATAACTATTAGCAGCTTCAGTTTGATTATAGTTCCATTCATTACCAGCATACAATGTGTCTGCATAACTTTCATTCCAACTTGAATTGTCTCCAGTAACTGAGATGTCTGCATACAATGTGTCAGCGTATGTTTTATTGAAACCTGCATGAGTATCGTTCCAATATCCAAATCCAATAATGTCTGCTTTGCTAAAGTAATCACTAAAGTCAGCAGTCCAGTTAGCAATCAAACCTGTAGCATTCCAATTAATAATCCATCCACTTGCGTTCCAATCCTTAATCAATCCAGTATTGTTATAAGCATCGTAAGTGACATTGTAAGTTGAACTCCAACTATCATTATGAGCAGAATAGTTTGCACTCCATTGAGGATCTGTTTCTGTTTCCACATACTTTGTATCAGCATAACTTTCATTCCAGCTTGAATTGTCTCCAGTAACTGAGATGTCTGCGTAAAGAGTATCTGCTAAAGTTTCATTCCAGCTTGAGTTATCATAAAAATTACTAGAACCTTCAGACAAATCATCTGTACTCTTTCCTCCAAATAAAGTATTAAAAAAGCTAGTAATCCAAGATTCTAAAATATTCAAAGTCCCCCCATTATCTTCCATTTGAGTAGTATTAATAGTATTCATATCATCCCAATAATCTGAAGAATTAACATCTAAATTTCCTTCATCCCCAATTCCAAGATATAAAGTATCCGCTAAAGTTTCATTCCAGCTTGAGTTATCTCCAGTAACTGAGATGTCTGCATAGAGTGTGTCAGCATAACTCTCATTCCAACTAGCATTTCCTCCTCCTGTATCTGCTGTACAACTTAATGTTGAACCATCGAAATCTAAATGTTCTCCAGCACCACAAGTAGGGATATTTGAAATATTCTGGTACTTAATAATCCAAGCATCTTCTGAAGGATTATCTACATTTAAATAATTTGTATCTAAATAACTCACATTTGAAAGATTATAATAATCTTGAAAATTCCAATTATCTGTTGGAGTATAATCTGCTCCAACTAAAGAAATTAAGAATATTCCGAGCAATATTATAGGGATTAGTTTTTTCATGTTATATAAAAGATATCTATTTTACTTGAATCAAATATTTTTATTAAGAAAGTAACATCGTCTCCAGAGACAGTAAATTTATCTGTCTTTCTAATTATCTGCCCATCTACTCCAATAATTATTTCTCCTGAAGCTCCTGAAACTCCTGAAGTAGTCAGAACTCTATTAGCATCTCCATCACTTCCAGAACAATCGCTTCCAGAAAATTGCTCTAGTGTTTGAGTAATTGAACCAGTAACATAAAAAATATCTATTCCACTTGAATCAAATACTTTAACTAAAAAAGTTATATCATCTCCAGAAACAGTATATTTGTCAGTCTTTCTCAAAAGTTGTCCATCCATTACAACCATAACCTCTCCAGAAGCACCTGAAACTCCTGAAGTAGTCAAAACTCTATTAGCATCTCCGTCACTTCCAGAACAATCGCTTCCAGAAAATTGCTCTAGTGTTTGAGTAGAACTCCCACTAGTAGTTCCTGTTCCAACTGATTGTAGTAAAAGGTTATTGCTCATATTACTAAATAGCTTACTTTAATTTTTAATTGAACATCTAATGGGGCTCGTATCTCTTTTTCTGGGGAGAATACTAATATTATCTCTGTTGTATCTTTTAATGCTAAGAGTCCCTTGTTATTTTTAATCTCTACTGAATTTCCTACTAATTCTATCTCATATTTTATATCATAATTTAATTCATTTTTTAAATATAAGGATTTTCTAGTAACTTCTCCTGCAGGGATTGGATCAAAAACTATTTCTTGGGTTACTAAATCATTACATTCTACATCATAATATAAACTTATTTCATTTTCCATCTTGCATTTCCTCCTCTAGTTTTCTTAGTATTTTTTCTTTTCTTTCTAGTAGTTTCATTTTTTTATCTTCTACTAATGTTTTTACTTCTTGATTGTTTTGGTTTAATTCATTTTTTATTTTTGATAGTTCATCTTGTAGAAACTGTATAGTAGTATCTCTTTCTGATATTTTAGAATTAGATCCCTCTACTAGATTTTGAACTTTTGTTTCTAACTTTTTATTTTTCTCCTCTAATTTCCCTATCTGCTTTTCTAATTCTTTTTTATCTTTAGCCATTAATTTTTGTTTTTCGAACTCATTATCCTCTTTTAATTTTAACATGCTCTGATTAAGATTTTCTTTCTCTTTTTTAAGTTCATTAATTTTTTCTAAATTTCCTACTAGCTTACTATTTATTAAAGTAAGCTTTCTTTTTAATTCTTTCTTTTCTTCTTTAGATTCTACTTTTTGTTTTTCAACATCAACTGCAGGATTTCTTGGGGGCTTATATTTTCCAATAACCATTAATTCTCTCAAATACCCTTCCATATCATTTCTTAAATCTTGGCTAATCATGCTGCTTTTTGAAGTTAAAACTCTAATTATATTTCCAACAGTTACATCAATATCTTCTGCTTTAAGTTCTCCCCATTCTATTTCTGGAACTCCTCCATATCCATTATATTCATTAATTGGTTTCAAAATATACTTTTTAAAATAAGACATTGTTTGTTTTATTATATCTTTAAGGGTGAATTCCCAAATAACTCTTTGATCCCCCAAAGTAGATTTATTAACTCCTTCTCCCTTTGAAACTAAACCTTCTGGTGTTCCTAAACTTGCAAATTGATCAATTCTCATATCTTTTAATGCAGATTCTGCTAAGTCTGTAGAATCCATTTTTAGTGTATCCACTTTTACCCATTCTGGAAAAGTTCCAATTTTTGTAGATTCTAATTCTTGAAGTTTTTTATTAACAGAATCTATATCTTTAGGAGTAGCCATCTTTCTATCGCTTCCAACATAACCAATTATTGGATTGAAACCTTTAGTATAAATTGAATTTGCCTGTCCTTTTTCAATATTCTTTTTGTATAAAACCGATTTATAAGAAGGTTCAAGCAATCCTACTCCATAAAATCTATCTCCTATAGTATAAAGCTTAAACTGACAAATCCTTTTAGCAAGAACAAAAATAGCCCCCCCTTCTCTTTTTATATGTCTTTCATATTTCTCTGGCATAGGATCTCCCTCTGCAAAAATTTCTGAGCCTAATTTTATCATATATCCAATTGAATTTCCTCTACTATCTAAAATAATTTTTCCATCATGTGTTTTTGCATAATCTATCTTTTTTGGATCAACCAAAGCCAAATCAACTATTTTATCTTCAGTATCATTAAAAATAATTTCTACATAAGAATTTCCAAAAACCATCTCATCTCTAAAAATGCCTTCAAGTAATTCTTCAAAAGTTAAATCTCCTCCAACCTCTCCAATATTCTCAAAGAACTCATCAAAGTTTTTAACTACACTTTTTTTCTTTTCGTAAACAAATCTTTTAAATCCTCCAGCCATAATCATCTGAACAGACCTATTAATAGAAGTAAAATTAATTGAATCCATTTTGTAAGCATATTCTAATTCAATAAAAGATACAGAAGGTTCTTGAGGTTTAACTTTTTCTGCTAAAGAATATTGCATTCCTCCAATTTCAGAACTAGCTAATTTAATATTCTCTATTTGTGTTTCACCCAAAATGTTATTTATATATCCCATTATCTAAACCATAAAGATCTAAAAAAACTTATTGCCTCCTTTTTAATAAACCAAAAAGCATAACCCCAACCAATCCAAGTATAAAATGTGAAAGGTATTCTAAATATACAATAAAGTGAGAAATTTATTGGAATACCATATAGTACTATTTTTAAAAGAATATTTTTTACTAGTTCTTTATCTACTTCGTCTAGTTTATATTTTTTTGATTTTTCTTTTATTTCTTTTACTTTTTGTTTTACTTTGTTTATTTTTTTTTCTTTTGGTTTTTTGGCTAAAGCCTGTTCCTCTACAAACTTCCCCCAATCTTCTAAATAAGTATTTACATCATCCTTAGATATTCCTAATTGAGTTGAAAGTTCATATACAGAAATTTTAGGATTTTCTTGTTTTTTTTGAAAAATTAATGCTTTTTCATAGTTTTTTTTAGTTTTTTCTAGCTTTTTTGTGGTTTTTTTTGTTTTTATTTTGCTTTTAGAAATTTCATCAATTAGAGATTGTCCATAGTTACCCATATAAATATCTAAATACCTAAACTATATAAATGTTTTGAAATCTAATAAAAAGAGTCTGTTATCTGTTCGGTTCCTAATTTCACTGCTAACCCCGTAGCAATAGCCAAATCATCATGTCTTGCTTTTGATACAAGAAGTTTGTGTTTTGTTTTTTCACTCACTTCTTCTTCAAATCCAGTTAGTTGAGTAACAAGTTCATTTACTATTCTTAATCCATAATCATCATCTGGATGTCTTGGGATAATTAATTTATGAGACTCAAGAATATTTTTTAAAGTAACTAAAATCTTTTTTCTTTCTTCTGAACTAAATTTTTGTGGAACTACATAATATCCTTTTGCTAGCAATCTATCAATAGCTTCTTTTCCAATATTTGATTCGTCTGCTATAATAGCATCAACATTATACTCGTGCATTAGTTCTGATATTCTTTGTATTTTTTCTGGAACTGGAATTCCTTTCCATTTTTCTAAATGTTTTAAAATATAATTATTTCCTACTTTTTCTATAATACAATAAGCATCATAATCTGCTTTTGGTCCAGAAGAGATTGCAAAATCTGCTCCAAGAATTATGAACCCATCATTTTTTTCTTTAAGACTTGTAAATTTTCTTTTTGCATCAAAACATTCCAAGATGTGAGGAAGTCTGAAAATTGCATCCTCTCCTCCTAATTTGACATTGCACATATAATTTTTTTGAAAAAATTGTTCTCCTTGTTCGTTTTTTAATTTCAATAAATATTTTAATGAAAACCTCTCTTTCCAAATTGATTCTCCTGTAGATATATCTCCTGGAACTTTGCAATTAACAATAGCCACATATTTTCTTAAAACATACTCTTTTAATTTCTTTGCTCTAATTAATCCAATTAATCTCTCTTCATGTTCTGGAGTAGAAATTCCCACAATTTTCCCTCCTGGATTAACTCTTGAAACAACATAATCAAAATAAATGCTTGTATCTTCATAAGAATCAAGTTCGTCTAGAAGAATATAATCTGCCCTATAAGATTTAATATTTACAGAGTATGGTCTATTGATTATAGAACAAGAATTTGAAGTTCTAAGTTGTGACTGGTTCCATGTTCGATCTGCATCTTTTGGAATTAGATGTCTTAACATTTCATTCTCCTCAATATATTCTCTAATCTGCCCAAGCATATTATCTTTTGCTTGAGGCATTGTTTTTGAAACTAAAAGAATTTTTCTTCTATCATAATTAAAGATTAACCAAAGAGGATAAGCTACTCCTACGATTGTTGTCTTACTAAAACCAGATGGAGCTTCAATTATAACTCTATCATTATTTTGTATAAGATAAAACCACTCTAATTGGAATCTATGAATTCCTCCATATTCTGTAAGCCCAAGTAATCTTTCACAAAAAAATTTAAAATCTATTCTACATCTTGTTATAAATTCTACTAGATTCATTCCTTGTAAACATTCTTCTTTTGTTCTCATTTTTTACTCCATCTATATTTTCCAAAAAGTTTTTTTTCTGTTGTGTGAGAGAGTATATATCCTAACCAAATTAAAAAATTTATGATAGAAAAAATCTGTAAAAATTTATTATCAAAAAAAAGAACTAAATAAACACAATTAAGAAAAAGAGTTAAACCTAATAATCTTCCGAAAAAATGTTCTAGTTTGCCAAATTTAAAAGCATACTTTATTCTTATTCTTCTAAACATCATAAGTTCCTTTTAATTTTTTTAATTTTATCTTACTTTTATCTGTATTTAATTTTTTAAGAATTATGCTGCCATCCCCAAATTTAACTTCTACATCTTCACCTTCTTTTAACTTTAATAGTTCTTGAATTATTTTAAGATTTATATCATTAAAATATTCTCTTCCATAACCATCAAAGTTTAATATTTTCATTTTAATTTTTCGATTGTAATAACAGTATATTCTTTTTTATCGTGAACTTTAATCATTGTATGATTAAAGATTTGTTTATCATCTAAACCTAAACTTGTAAAGACACTATCTATTAAAAATTTTTCTCTGTTTGAAATATCTTTTCTTTTTATTGTTCCTTTTTTTGTATACCAATCTTCATGTATCTCTACTTTTACTTTAAGACAAGCGTCTTTAAACTCTCCACCATTTACTAATAATTTATTTTCTTTCTCTATCATCTCTCTTAGTTTCTTAGCTTCTGGTTTTAAGTATTTCCTAAAACCTCTATGCCCATAAAGATGATTTATGGTGGGTGTTTTAAAAGGGATAACTATATTAATCATTTTCTAAAATATCTCTTATCTTAATAAGGTTTAGCCTAATTTTTTCTCCTTTTTTAGTTAATCTAATCAAATTATATCTTTTACTTTTTTGATTAGGAGAATTTTCAATTATCCCTTTCTTTTTAAGTAAAGAAGATACATTAGATAAATGGCTAATAGTAACATTAATCCTTTTACTTATCTTTGACAGATAATCTTCTTCATCTAAATCTAAAATAAATTTTTCAAATACAGATTCTCCAAATTCCATCTTACTCTAAATTTTCACTTTGTATAGGAACTTCTGGGATCTCTTCTACAAATACTTTCCACTTCTTGTAATCATTTCCGTCTGGGTTAGATTCTAAACCATTGTAGATAATCTTTAAACTAGTTCCTAGGGGTATTCCCCTCATAAGTCCATCTAAAACAACACTTCCAAAAAACTTAACATTCCTACTCTTTTCTTTTTTTAGATGATATACCTTATTCATCTCTTTTCCTTCATTATGTTCTACTCCAATAAACTTTCCACATATTTCCTCTCCTGCAGCTGGTTTCCAAAGCTCTGAAGTTACTTCTTTCCAATTACTCATTTTTCCACCTCCCTTTTGATTTTATAATTATTAAATTGGCTTCCAAAAGATGTTTTAGCGAGATTGCCAATCCCATCAGACACATCTTTTGAAATATCTCATGACTGATATTTTGGCTTGTCTGACAATTAATTAAGTGATTTGTTATTTTTAAATGTTTCATTTTCTTTATTGCTCCACACGGATTTGAACCATGATCTCCAGCTTTCCCAACAGGTAATGAGTGATGACCTGTCTTCTTCTCATAGGAAAGAGGTGATAATAAAACCTATAAGTTCATGAGGCTGATATCCTAACCATTAGACGATAGAGCATCATATGTTTATTGTATTTTCTTCTATGTCTTTGATTGCTTCTGAAGGTAAAATAATAACTCTTCCTTTCATTCCAATGGTCCAATTAGGCATACTAATCATTGCACCAGAATTTCCATAAGCAATTACTCTTTTTTCTTTATTTGAAATATATGCTTTAACTAAAGCTCTTGGAATTGTTAAATTCAGTTCAGAGAAGACTTTATTTTTTTTACCTTTTTTTCTAGGCAAACTTCCTTTTTTTGTTCTATTAACATTTCCATTAGAATCTATAAAATAAAGATACTTTTTATCTAAATCCTTTATTGCGTTAGGGATTATTATTTCTGCATCCATTCTTTAAACTTCCTATATTTAATTAACAGTTTCTTACAATAGTATCTAATACAATTAGAGATCAACAAACTAATAACAATAACTCCTATTAATTTTATCTCATTCAAATATAGTTCTATCATTTCTCACTCCCATCAAAACCAAATTTATCTTTGTTTAGTTTGTCTACTATACTATTTACTAACATTTCAGAAGCATCATCTTTAATAAATAAATCTGAAACTCTTTGTTTCAATTCCTTAACAAATTCCTCAACTGCTTTTTTTACATCTTTTTCAAAATAAGAATATCTATCTAATATCTTATTATCATTTCTATTAATCCTTTTATCTTTTAATGTCATTTCAAATCCTCCTCTGTGATGTTTAATCTTTTCATCCATCTCTCAATCTGCAACCAATCACTACCACCATCACTTTCAAATATTTTAATATCTTCTTTTATCCACTTGATTGCTTCGGCTTTTAGTTCTGTTGGTTTATTTTCAAAAGAAAAATATAAACCAAAATTATTGAAACACTCCGGACATACTACATTAATCTCCTTTAATGTTTTTAGTTCTGTCATTTCAATTTTATATAATATATTAAGTATTTAAACCTTTATTACTATTCTTTAGTAATAGCCCACTTATATAATTTCCGATCTAAATTATTTCTCTCAAGTATCATCTCCTTTTCTCCCTCTAGGAGACTATATTTTTTTCTAGCTTTGTTTACATGAACCTTTGTAAAGTCCTGGAGTTTTGATGTAACTAAAACTTTAAAATCTTTTTTTAAAATATCTATTACCTCGTTTAGTACTTTTCTATTTACTTTACTTTTTCCCAGAATTTTTTTAGCCAACCACTTTGTTTGAAAATTACAAAACTCTTCTTTTAGCCATTGATCCAAACGAATATTTTTTCTCTCTGTCTGTTCTTGAAAATAACTTAGTGTCCAATCTACTGGGTCCCTAATAATTGTAATATATTTTTCTCCTGGCTTATAAGTGATGTGATGCCCTCCAGGAATTCCAGAAACAAGTAATGAGGTTCCCCCTGTTTTAGGGATATGCAGCAATTTCATAAAACTAGATGGAACCAAAGTTTATAAATTTTATTCAAAGGGAGGAGTTTGGGGATCCCCTTCCCTTGTTCAATTATTTTAGTAACTACATACTTATAAACCTTTCTATTTTGTAGTTACTAATCTCCATAGGAAATAGAGGTTAGGAGTTTCACTGCCGGGCAAAATAAAATATGGACCTTCATTTCCAGTGGAGCTCTCATTACACTTTATATTTTATATAACTTTTAACAATTTAAAAAAGTTCTACCTATGGACAAACAAATTTACCGTCTTTTACTAGTGCCAATCCCTATATACACTTCAAATTAATATCCTATTATACTAACTATCTATATTATACAACTATAATTATAGATCAAACTTTACATCTATATAAATTAATCTCCACATTACCAATATCCAATAATAAATACTAATGTACTCTTATGTAACTTAACTATTATATGTTATTATCTTCGGTGATTATAAGAAATGGTAAATAAGTTTATTATAAAATATAAATAAAATAGGTAATAAATTTTATTATTGTATAAGAATATATATTTTATAATATCTATATTTTTATATTTTGTTACTATTATATAATTATAAATATATATATTTTTATATTTCTTAATAATAGATACATTTATAAAGGTAATATTCCTTTATAGAATATCTAAATAATAAGGTTAATAAGAAAGATGACAACAACACAACAAAACACACGGAACACGGAAAAAGAAACAGAAAAAGAAACAGAAAAAGTACAAGTAAAAAAGCAAGTAAAAGCACTAATAAAAGAACAATTAAAAGCACACATAAAAATGAAAATAAAAACAGAAATTAAAACAGAGATTAAGAATAATAATAATAAGTTTATCTGTTGTAGTATTGATTTTATTAAGTCCTATTGTAATAATATAGAAGATTTAAGGAACTTGCAAAATGCAGTCAATAAATTTAATTCAAATGTAATTAAAAAGGGGTATTTAGAGAATAAATAAGTTTATAATCTCTTTTCAAGCCGAACAGGAGTTTTAAAACTCCTGTTTATACTCAAAAAAAAAGGCAGATTTTTAAGGTTTTGCTGTCACATCATAAACTAAAACCTTCACAATCACACAAAAAGATTAAGTTTCTTAATCTGTGACAAAATAAAAGGTTATTGGCTCACCATTAAGAAGTCAAAAGAACAAAATGAAGAAAAAATATAAGCTATGTAAGTTTAACTTACTTAGAAAAATAGAATTAAATAAAATAGAGTTAAGTAAAAATAATAATTATGCTATTATGGATTTATTACCTAATGTAGAATTAAAGATTATAGCATAAGCAGTTTATAAAATGATGACTAAAAAACACTTTATAAAAATAGCCAAATTAATTAAAGAAAATACTATAAAAGGACAAATAAACCTTATAAATAGTAATTTTTTAAGCGATTTATGCGAGTTTTTTAAACAAGAAAATCCTTTATTTGATAGAAATAGATTTAAAAACTCAACAAAGGTTTTAAAATGAATAAACAAAAACTCACAAAAGAACAAAGAAAAAAATTAGCTTTGAAGGATTATGTGAAAGATGAACAACAAGCTTATGAGAAATATCAAGAAGAATGTAAAAAGATAGATTTAGAGGAGGATTTGAAATGACAAAACAAAAACTCACAAAAGAACAAAGAAAAAATTTAGCTTGGGAGAAATATAAGGAAGAATGTAAAAAGATAGATTTAGAGGAAATTCCAAAGATAATTGAATATAATGGAAGAAAGTATAAATTAATTGAGGAGAGTGAGAAACAAAAATGAAAACAAAAGAAATAATAAACAACACTATTAAAGCAATTTTAGAAAATCTTTCAGATAAATTAAAGGAAATTGAAACAGAAAAAGAGGTTTATTTTTGGGATATAATACACAAAGAAATAGATACAAATACCCCCCAAGATAATAAAACAGCTTTTAATCTTATAGAAGATACAGGGCTTTTAGAATATGCTGACAAGGATTTAATTGATAATTCAAACCTAAATAGGCAATTGGTGACAAGTGCTTATTGTTGTTTAGAACAGAAAATAATAAACGAAGATTTTTTCCAAGAATTACAAACAGATTTAAACAACGGAGTAATAAATAAGAAAAAAGCAACAGAGATTTTAAATAAAATAGAAGAATACAAAAAAGAAAAAGGATTTAATAAGCCGTTCAATAAAAGAGTTATTTATGAAGATAATTCAAATCAAGTATTTTTAAAATTAGATTTTGATTTTAATTCTTCTGATTTTGAAGAATTTATAAAAAATGGTTATTTGAAAAAAGAACAATTAATAAATTTATCTGATGGAATTAAAATATTAACTTCTAATAAATCAATAAATCAAAATGCTATGGTTTTAACAAAGAAAAAGAAAGGATTGATAAGATTTTATTTAATGGAAAAAGACAAAGAAATAGACATAAGAAACCTTTTAAAATTGGATTGTATAAGTAAAAAAACAGGGTTTAATTTATCTCCAAGTGCTTATATAGAACTGACAACAAAACAATACGAAGCAGAAAAACCAAATAAACCTTATTTATTTTATTTTAAAGATAAAAATATTTTTTTAGAAACTATGGTTAAGATTTCTCAAAAATTAACAAAAAGGAGTTTAAAATGAGTATAAGAGTTAAAAAGATATTGAAAGATTACTATAATTTTAAATATAATAGATTTGAAAATGTTGAAATTGATTTAATGAATTTAGATAAACAAGAATTAGTAAATTTTATATTAGAAGCGCAAAGTAGGAGAGATTTAAATTTATTGGGAATTTATGAAGATGAAAGCGAATAGTTTAAGAAAAGTAATTTTAGATAAAGATTTAAAAGAATATGAAAAGAGGGTTTTAAAATGAGTTATGAAATAGTCACAGGCATTAAAATAAATGAACTAAATAAAGAAATTTGGATTAAAGGAAGCAGTAATAATGTTTTTCCAAAGAATTTTAATTGGTGGAAAGCACCTATTTTAAGTAATATTTTAAAGGAAAAAGGAAAGCAAGAAGCAGAAATAGAAATTTTAAAAGCTTATGAGGGTGGAGAATTTCAGGCAGGAGTAAAAAATAAATACTATAAAGCACTAAGGGTTTTATATTATGTTTATGGAGAAGAATATAAAAATTTTAATTGGAGAAACAACAATTTTAAATATGGAAGTAAAGAATATATAGAATTTGAAGAAAAAAGGAAAAGCCAAGAGTTTAAAGATTTGCTTTTAAAAGCATTAAACTATAAAATATCTAAAAAAAGATATATAATTGTAAAAAAACCAGATAATTATTATGGAAAAGTTAATTCAACATCTATAAGTTGGAGATATAATAAAGAAAAAGCAACAAAGTTTTTATTTAAAGAACAAGCAGAAGAAAACATATATGATTCTTTAAAAGGTTGTTGTGAAGTGCAAGAGGTTTTAAAATGAAAGAAGAAAAATTTTTAAAGAAGTTAAGAAAAATGATGCCTGATTTAGTTTATAGTGATTCTTTATTAGATAGTGAAAGTATAGAAATTCCAATTTATTTTTGTTTAGATGATAAAGATAATGTTAAAATTGATTTTGAAGTTATGCGAGAGGAATTTAATCAAAAACTTAAAAGGATTTCTTTAGAATTTAAACAAGAGGAGAATTATTAAAATGGGACATATAGCAGAACAATTTTTTAATGAAACAGAATGTCCTTATTGTAATGGGAGAAAATTAAAAGCAATTATAACAAAAACAGATTTGGCTTATTGTGATAATGGAGAGTTTTGGATTGATGAAATGGAATCTGATTTTGATGAAGATGTTAAAGTTTTTTGTTGTGATTGTGAAAAGGAGATAAAATGAAAAAAATACATAAACAAAAAGATACAGAAGAATTTATAAATATGTTGATAGAAACTTTTAGAGATAAAACTTCTTGTGGAATACAATATAATAATTCTCCGTGTAATACTTGTTTTCATAATATAGATGCTGATTTTAATCATATTTGTTGGTTAATTTTACTTTATTTGAGAGGAGATTATAATAAAGAGGAAATAATTAAATCTATAAGAGAGGAATTGTTAAAATGATAATAACTTTAAAGGGAAATTCTTTTTATATAAACAATATACAGATAAATGAAGATATTTTTAATTTTGAAAAAGTCGGTTATATTATAAAAGATAGAGAACAATTAATTGAAGATTTATGTATGTGGATTAGTGAAAGTAACAACGAAACAGATAAAACTCTTATGAAAATAGATTTAAATTATCTTATGAATTTAAAAGATGAATTTGTTTTCTCTTCAATAAATACAAATGAATACATAGCTAAAAGTGATAATTTAAAAGATTTTAATGATATTTGTAAGGAGATAATTAAAATTAATAAACTTTAAAATGAAATTTAAAGTAATAAGTAGAGATCTTAGAAGTGAATCTTATTTTGAGGTTTTTGATTTAGAAGCTGAAAATGAAGAAAAAGCTTGGGAAATTATAAATGAAGAAATTTTAAGTAGTTATTCTCAAGTGTGGCTTTTAAGTGTTGAAGCATTTGAGAGATTTAAAAAGGTAATAGCAAAAGGCAGTAAATAAAATGAATAACGAATTTGAAGAACTTTTAAAGAAAAGAAATGAGTTAGGCACTAAATTAGCAGGGTTAATTGTTGATATGAAACCAAAAAAGCAAACAGAACTTCTTAATTTAGTTAATGAACTTATAAATATAGAAATAGAAATAGAGAAAAATTGTAACTTATAAATAAATACAAATATTTATAAAGGTGTTTTATTTATATAATATATAAAATGATAGAACAAAAAAATAAAGAAAATAAAGAAATTAAAAAGATTAGAATACTTGGAAAAAGTTATCTAAAGAGTTTAAATCATATTGAAACTTATTTAGTTGCTTGTCCTGAATGTGATTCTCTTTTTAATTTAAGTAAAAATATTGAGAATGGTAGGATTATTACTTGTCTTGCTTGTAAAAATAAAATTAAATTTATGGAGGATAAATAATGGAAATACAAGAAGTAGTAAATAAAGTAGAAAAACCAAATTCTTTTGAACTTGGTAAAGCAAATAAAAGACATAAAATCTATTATGGAGAGGTTGAAGAATTAAGAAAGAAAATTCTTGATTTAGAAGCTCTTGGATTAATAGATTTAGAGGAATGTCAAATAAATAAAGAAAAATTGGAGGCAATTTAAAATGGGTTTAGATATGTATTTATCGGCTAAAAAGCATTTAGGAAAATATCAAAATGAAGAAGAAGCAGATAAAGTGAGAAAACTATTTCCAGAAATGTATAAATCTGGGAATTTGGATTATATTGAAGTTTCTTTTGAAGTGGGATATTGGAGAAAAGCAAATCAGATTCATAAATGGTTTGTTGATAATTGTCAAAATGAAGTTGATGAGTGTCAAAGAAGTTATGTAAGTAGAGAACAATTAAGAGAACTATTGAAAATCTGTAAAATTATTTTAAATTCTTCAAAAAAAGATAAAGTAAAAAAAGCAGAAGAAATGTTGCCTGTTCAAAGGGGTTTCTTTTTTGGAGGTGTAGAATATGATGAGTATTATTTTATGGATTTAGAAGAAACAATTAAAATAATGGAAAGATGTTTAACACTTCCTGAGGAGTGGGAATTTGAATATCATTCAAGTTGGTGATTAAAATGAAAAAACAAAAACTTACAAAAGAACAAAGAAAAGATTTAGCTTTGGAGGAATATGAGAAAGTTAAAGAATTAGCTTATAAGAAATATGAAAAAGTTATAGCCCCCGCTTATGAGGAATATGAGAAAGTTGCAGACCCTGCTTATGAGGAATATGAGAAAGTTAGACAACCAGCTTATGAGAAATATCAAGAAGAATGTAAAAAGATAGATTCTGAGCCAGATGAAATTCCAGATGAAATTCCAAAGATAATTGAATATAATGGAAGAAAGTATAAATTAATGGAGAGTGAGGAATGAAATACAAAATAGAAAAAGAAAACGGAATAACAAGTATTTATGATAGTAAAGGACATGTAGTTTATTGGGAGGATTCTACTGGTTTTTGGATAAAGAGAAAGTTTGATGAAAATGGAAATCAAGTTTATTGGGAGAATTCTAATGATTTTTGGGTAAGGAGAAAATTTGATGAAAACAGAATTGTGGTTTATTATGAGGATTCTACTGGTGAAAAATGGGAAACTCCTAAACCTAAAGAAAACATAATTCAATTCAAAGATTTGGATGATTGTTTGAAGAAATTAAAGGGGGGGCGAGAAATGACAAAACAAAAACTTACAAAAGAACAAAGAAAAGATTTAGCTTTGGAGGAATATTGGAAAGTTGAACAACAAGCTTATAAGAAATATAAAAAAGTTAAACAACCAGCTTGGGAGAAATATTTGAAAGTTATAGATTTAGCTTATAATAAATATGAGGAAGAATGTAAAAAGATAGATTCTGAGCCAGATGAAATTCCAGAGATAATTGAACAGGATGGAATTAGATATAAAAGAATAATGGAGAGTGAGAAATGAAAATGACAAAACAAAAACTTACAAAAAAACAAAGAAAAAAATTAGCTTTGGAGAAATATGAGAAAGTTATAGCCCCCGCTTATGAGGAATATGAGAAAGTTAAAGAATTAGCTTATGAGAAATATGTGAAAGTTATAGCCCCCGCTTATGAGAAATATCAAGAAGAATATAAAAAGATAGATTCTGAGCCAGATGAAATTCCAGAGATAATTGAACAGGATGGAATTAGATATAAAAGAATAATGGAGAGTGAGAAATGAAAATGACAAAACAAAAACTCACAAAAGAACAAAGAAAAGATTTAGCTTTGGAGGAATATTGGAAAGTTGCAGTCCCTGCTTATGAGGAATATGAGAAAGTTGAACAACAAGCTTTGAAGAAATATGAAAAAGTGAAACAACCAGCTTGGAAGAAATATGAGAAAGTTCGAGATTTAGCTTATAAGAAATATAAGAAAGTTAGAGAATTAGCTTTGGAGAAATATAAAGAAGAATATAAAAAGATAGATTCTGAGCCAGATGAAATTCCAGAGATAATTGAACATAATGGAAGAAAGTATAAATTAATTGAGGGTGAGAAATGAAAAAACAAAAACTCACAAAAAAACAAAGAAAAGAATTAGCTTTGAATGAATATGAAAAAGTTAGACAACTAGCTTATAAGAAATATGAGAAAGTTAAAGAATTAGCTTATGAGAAATATGAAAAAGTTGCAGTCCCTGCTTATAAGAAATATGAGAAAGTTATAGACCCTGCTTTGAATGAATATGAAAAAGTTAAAGACTCCGCTTGGGAAAAATATCAAGAAGAATGTGAAAAGATAGATTTAGAGGAGGATTTGAAATGAAAAAACAAAAACTCACAAAAAAACAAAGAAAAGAATTAGCTTGGAAGGAATATGAGAAATTTAGAAAACCAGCTTGGAAGGAATATGAAAAATTTAGAAAACTAGCTTGGAAGAAATATAAAAAATTTATAGTCCCTGTTTATAGGAAATATTTAGAAGAATGTAAAAAGATAGATTCTGAGCCAGATGAAATTCCAGAGATAATTGAACATAATGGAATTAGATATAAAAGAATAATGGAGAGTGAGAAATGAAAATGACAAAACAAAAACTCACAAAAAAACAAAGAAAAAAATTAGCTTTGGAGAAATATGAGAAAGTTATAGCCCCAGCTTTGAATGAACATGAGAAAGCTCAAGCATTATCTTGGAAGAAATTTGAGAAAGTTGCAGTCCCTGCTTATGAGGAATATGAGAAAGAATGTGAAAAGATAGATTCTGAGCCAGATGAAATTCCAGAGATAATTGAACATAATGGAAGAAAGTATAAATTAATTGAGGGTGAGAAATGAAAAAACAAAAACTCACAAAAGAACAAAGAAAAGATTTAGTTTGGAAGGAATATGAGAAAGTTAAAGAATTAGCTTGGAAGAAATATTTGAAAGTTCTAGATTTAGCTGGTAAGAAATATTTAAAAGAATGTAGAAAGATAAATGCTGAGCCAGATGAAATGATAATTGAACATAATGGAAGAAAGTATAAATTAATTGAGGAGGGTGAGAAATGAAAATGAAAACAAAATTTAAACCAATATTTGTGTCTCCAGAATTGAAAAAAAGGCTGGAATACCATAAGATAGATATGGGTTTTAGTAGTTTAAATGAGGCTTTACTTGATTTGTTAAAGGAAAAACCTGTTGATACAAAAGAAAAAGAAGAAATTAAAAAAGATACAGCGATTAGCAAAATAAAAACTTTAGAAATATAAAAAAAATGCTAACAGAAACACATAAACAATATCTAAAAGATTTCATAAAAAAAGAATTAAAAGAAAATTGTGATTTATTTGATATTGAAGCAAATATAGATAACAACATAAGTTATATGGAGAATAAGAATCAATTAATAGAAAAAATACAAGAAGTAAGAGATAATATGAAAGAACAAGTAAAAGAAATCTCTGGAGAAAAATACGACAAAATGAAAATAGAATTTATAGAAAACAATTACAAAATAAGCATACCAAAACTCTTATCTAAACCAGCTATTATGGGAATTATGGGAGATGCTAATTGTGGAAAAAGTAATTTAATTTATTACTTACTTACTGAATTACAAAAGGACTTTTCTTTTAATCTTTATACTTATGGATTGAAAAAATCGGTAAATGATATTAAAATTAATTCAATAGAAGAATTAGAAAAAATTAGAGGTTCGGTTATTGTGTTAGATGAGTTTTTTAATCTCTTTGATTTAGAAGATAGGAAAAAAAGGAAATTAATTGAGAAAACATTAAGATTAATATATCATAACAATAATGTTTTAATTCTGTCTGGAGTTCCAGAGAATTTTAAAAAATATATCTCTGCAAAATTAAGCATTTTCATCTATGGAAAAAGTACATTAGCAGATTTTATAAATGGAAGCAAAGTAAAGGAGACTTGTTTAAGCTATAAAGGTGTTGAATTAGGAAGTAGTGTATTAGATTTAGATAAAGATAAATTCCTAGTTTTTGATGGAAATCATTATAAACTATTACCAATTAAATATTTAAAAGAATATGATACTAAACAGGGTAATCCAGACATATTACAAAAAAGTACAAAAAAAAGTGCTAAAAATGCGGAGAAAATAGAAATAAACAATTATACTCATTCCAATAGAGAGGACAAAACAGCTTTATATATAAAGTAGAGGAATGAGATTTAATGTCCCCTATCATTAGATCTGTTTTGTTGCTCTCTTACTCAAAATGAAAAAGTTTATAAAAACTAAAGAGTTCTATTTTATAACTCACACCACTCACGAAGTTCCTATAATGGAGAAGTTGAAGTGAAAAAATGTGTTAGACGAGGTGGATCTAACCTATTAGCTAATATGAATTACTAGAAAAAGTAAGTGAAAGTCTGTCTGTGCGTGTCTCGAGGGATTTAAGTTTTTGTTATTTATAGCCTAATTAAAAGATTAAGGACTCCAAGTATGGGGGGATGGAAGCTGAACTAATAGAGTAATGTCTTATGTTTTCAGACAAACAAGGTTCAAGTTAAAAAAAACTACTTAAAATATAGTTAAAATCATAATTTGAACCTTTCTTGAAGTAAAACCTTTAGAGAGTAGTGTGTTCAAGTATAATAGATGGGGGGTGCGGGGGGAAGATTAGTAGTGTAACTAAATAGATATATTTTAAAAAATGAGAAAAAGAGAATGGAAACAATTTAATTTGTTTAAACAAGAAGTATTAAAGTATGATTCACTATATATAGAAGATTTGCATATGTTGATTAGAAGATATACTTTTGATTGTAATAGAAAATTTACTTTTTTTAAATCAAGAAATCCTATATTAACTACAGCTAAAGCAAAAAGCAGTTATTATAGGTTTTGGATTAGAATGTTAGAAAAACAAAAAATATTAATACCTAAAAAACCTTTTGTATGGGAGGTGAATAATGGATTTAAAAAAAACATTTGAAAAAAAAGTTGAACCAATAAATAGTGATTTGTTTAGGTATATCACAAAAAAAGCAAAAGAAGTAAAAGTTAAGGACACACTATTAGAAGGAGAAAGTGCTAAAAAAAGGAAATCTCGATATAAAGACTTAAAAGGAGGATTTAATTGGATTTTAGCGAGGGGATTAGTTAGTAAATGGAAGAATGAATTTAACAGAGGCTTATTTTTCAAAAGAAATGTAACTAAATAGTGAAACAAACATTTATAAAGGTGTTACACTTGGTTACATTATGAAAAAACAAAAACTTACAAAAAAACAAAGAAAAGAATTAGCTTTGGAGAAATATAAGAAAGTTGAACAACAAGCTTATGAGAAATATAAGAAAGTTCAACAACCAGCTTATAAGAAATATCAAGAAGAATGTGAAAAGATAAATGCTGAGCCAGATGAAATTCCAGATGAAATTCCAGAGATAATTGAACATAATGGAAGAAAGTATAAATTAATTGAGGAGAGTGAGAAATGAAATACGAATGTATAATTCCTAATTGTAAAAGAAAATGTTTTTCACAAGTTGAAGTTCCTCTTGTTTCTATAACAGAATCAGGGAAAATAGTTTTTCCAAACAATACAAAGGAAATGGAATTGAATACTTTTCTTCCTATGTGTGCATATCACATGGTTTTACAATCAGAATTTGGAATTGTTATGTTAAATTCAGACAAAACTTTAATTTTAAGATGTCCAGAGATTCTTAAAAGATATGAGAAATGTTCAGATAAGGAAATACGAGAAAGCATTAAAGCACAAAAAGATAACCCTAATAAAAGTAAAGGAATAGAATTAGCTAAAATACATTTAGAAGCAAAGAAATTTGAAAGGGAATTAAATAAAGAAAAAAAATTAAATTTAAAGACGGAAGATTTAATGGAGAGTGAGAAACAAAAATGAAAACCTGTGCCTGTGGTAAATGTAATTTAGATAAAACAGAACTAAAAACATTAAAAGATATAAAAAAACATTGGATAGATTTAAATCCCAATAATAGAGATAGAGAAATCATTAATAGGATTTTTGATAGAGACATAAGAGAACAAGCAATCAAGTGGATAAAAGAAGATATAGAATATATTGGAAAAGTTGATAACCCGTGTAAATTAGCAAGAATAATGGATTTATATAAATGGATGGAAAGATTCAACATCACAGAGGAGGATTTGAAATGA
>Ga0272442_10003762_pt1 | contig 21128 bp, 9 predicted proteins | sample SSMForm2O_FD_200262 | JGI IMG/M metagenome (GOLD analysis project Ga0272442, IMG submission 200262) | Marine sediment archaeal communities from Little Sippewissett salt marsh, Falmouth, MA, United States - SSM-Form-2O | ecosystem: Environmental > Aquatic > Marine > Wetlands > Sediment ... | reverse complement strand
CGGAACATTTATGGGAATGACATTTAGCCTGTAAAACAAATCCTCCCTGAATTCCCCCTTTTCAACAAGCATGTTCAGAAGTTTGTTGGTTGCGGCGATGATTCTTACATCAATTTCGTTTTCATGCTCACTGCCCACCTTTCTAATCTTCCTGCTTTCCAGCACCCTTAATAATTTGCCCTGTAGTTCAAGGCTAATATTGGAAATTTCGTCCAGAAACAGCGTGCCAGTATCAGCCAGCGTAAAATACCCGGGCCTGCTCTGGGATGCACCGGTAAAAGCCCCTTTTACATGACCGAAAAGTTCTGACTCAACCAGCGTGGGGGAAAGAGCAGATATATCAACCGAAACAAAAGGTTTGTCGGCACGAGTGCTGCTTTTGTGAATGTCCTGGGCGACAAGTTCCTTTCCTGTCCCGGACTCGCCATAAATTGTAACCGTAAAATCGGTCGGGGCTATTTTTAATATCTGTTTTGTAATATCTTCCATGGCTTTTGATCTGCCGAGTATTCTGGATTTCTGGGTTATGTTTTTTAATTCCTGCTTGAGGAACCTGTTCTCGTTCCGCAATTTCCTGTCATCAAGCGCCTTTTCAATTGCAACCGACAGTTCTTCGGGCGTAAAGGGTTTCGGCACATAGTCAAACGCACCCTTTTTAATGGCTTGAATACTTGTTTGAATGCTTGCATAGCCCGTAATGATGACAACCGCGATATCAGGTCTCTCGTGACTTATAATATCGAGTATTTCCATACCGGGCAGGTCGGGTATTTTCAAATCGAGCAGAACAATATCGTAATCACCTGCTACGGCACTTCTCACCCCGGTTTCCCCGGAATTTATGTAATTAACAATATGCCCGTCCTCTTCCAGGATCCGCTTGCAGGATATACAAACGGACTTCTCGTCATCAATAACCAGTATTTTGGCTGAGTCTTTTATCATATTTAAACCTCACGACAAAAAGCAATGAACTTTTATTCATAGCTTCTCGGCAAAAACAATGTGACAGTGGTGCCCTTGCCCTCTGCGCTGTCAATCTCTATAGAACCGTTATGTTTCCTGACTATTCCGAGAGAAACCGACAAACCCAGCCCGGTTCCCTTGCCGCTGCCTTTGTTTGTAAAAAAGGGCTCAAAAACCCGGTTTATGTGTTCTTTGTTGATGCCCTTTCCGGTGTCCTGCACCTTGACAACAACAAAGCCGCCGCTTGAATCCTCATCACTGCTTATTGAAATACTGCCACCCTGATTAGTGGCTTCTGCGGCATTAATAATCAGATTGGTCAGAACCTGCTGCAACTGTTTTGAATCGGCGTTTACAAGAAGCTGGTTTTCACTCAATTTTAAAATAGTCCGTATGCCTTCCATCGCCTCATACTTACTTGTCAGAGAAACCGTATTATGAATCACATCATTAATATCGACTACTTTCATGGAAGGAAGCCTTTCCCTTGCAAAATCCAGGAGACTTCGGACAATTTCTCTGCATCTTGTAGTTTCAGTGACGATAACATCCAGATCCTCGCGGCGCGCGTCATCTTCGGGCAGGTGTTTCAACATCAGACTTGACAAGCTCAAAACAGCCGTAAGGGGATTATTGATCTCGTGGGCAATACCTGCTGCAAGCCTTCCTATGGAAACCTGTTTCTCAACATGCGACAGGCGCTCTTCGGTCATTTCTCTCAGTCTGATGTCCCTTTCCTTTACTGCTTTGACCATGATATTGAAAGCCTTCGCCAGTTTTCCCAATTCATCGGCTGACTCTATTCTGATCTTGTAATTCAAATCCCCCCGGGCAACGCGGTGCATTCCTTCCGCAAGCTGGGCAACAGGTTTAACAAGCAATGCCGAAAAAAGGTACGTCATGATAAAGCCGAAGATCATTCCGGCTATTATGAGGCTGCTGAACAGCTTGGTTGTACGATTCTTTATTTCGGCGTGTACGGCTTCATGGGTTCCGGTGCCCAGCATACCCACAATATTGCCTTTAAAATCCTTCAATGGAGAGTAAGCGGTGTAAAAGTCTTTATCGACAACACGGGCGATACCGATGTAAGGTTCACCTTCATTGATAACCTTTTGTATTACAGTCTCATCGGCGAGTGTGCCTAATGCGGAATCCTCAAGAGTAGTTGCAATTCTCGTACCGTATAAAAATAATGTTGTCCAGTCCCGCTCTTTTTCTCTCAGTGCTATCCATTCCGGGGATGTGACAAGATTATCCCTTCTATTGTTAAGCAACACACCCGTAATAAGTGTTTCACCCTCTGTAGAGGGAGAAGCGGCGATTAATACCATTCCCTGGCCAAAATGCGTCCTGTAATTCAACGATCTCAATTCACTTTTGTTCAGCAGAGCAATACCTGAAATTACGGTATTCTCCTTTTGAGCTATGTCGGCTAATTCTGACAGGGTTTCCAGATTCCGCTTTGTTATGTTTTCTATTTTTTTTACCTGGATATCCAATGTCTTTGATTTTGGTTGAATAATAGTGTTTTCATCACCATGCCTGTAAAACCGGTGCAGTTGGGCATCTTCACCTTTTATCACCAGCGTAAACTCTATCGGAATATCAATCGTGTGGTACGATAAGAACTGATTCAGCGGCTTACGACTATCAAGCCATGAATGCAGAGAGCGGGCGAGTATTTTTATCTGACCTGTCCTGCGCAGATAGACCTGCTTGACGACCTTCAAGTATATTTCCACTTTGGATCTTGAAAGCTCCATGACTTTTGTTCCAAACACGGCATTGCCGATAAATATTGTTGCTGTCGCAGAAGAAATAATTAATATTAGGAATGAAAGCACTAGCCTCGTTCGCAGCGAAATCCGCCTTGCCCGTTTATACAGAAGGCATTCTGTATTTTTGTTCTTATTGATTTTTTTCATTTCATGTTTCCTTTTACTCAACCAGACAATGATAAATTAAGTGCGTATATTTGAATTATACACATAAATATATTTTCTTATACATTTATATTATTCTCAAGCCTCAATTACAATTATTAATAAATCCCGTCCTTCAATCAGCGTCGGTGTATGTAGTTCAAATACAGCACAAATAAAAGATAACTAATTGTATTTATTATTTTAATTAAATTTACCACAAATACCCTGCTTCGTAGTATATTTATAATATACATTCCCATGCGGATCTATTAACAATTGAATAAATGCAATTAAAACTAATAAATTTAATAAGATAGGATAAATACATCAGACACTGAGCCATACGCTTTTAATATTAACTGTATATCAAAAATATACTTATTGTCCTAAAATTCCTATATTTATCTCTGGGATAATGTATAAAAACCTAATGAATTCAAGACTATAAAAAAAGTATAGAAGTCTGGCACGTATATTGCCATAAATATGCAGCAGTAAGAGTAAACAAGAATGAAATTTTCATTCGTAAATAAAGGAGAGTTAACAATGAAGAAAAAAGCAATAGCCTATGTAAGCGACATTATTCTCGGCAGAACCGGTGAGGTTATCAGCCGGAATGAGCAGAAGCAGAATATCGAAAAATACGCAAATGAAAATGAAATTGAAGTTATAGCTTGGTTCGAGGATGAAATTTACAATGAGGATGTAATAACACGCCCGGGAATCCAGGATATTTTTGCTTTTGAAGAAGAATACGACATTATTCTGGTAGAGCGTGTGTGGTCCTTTTCCAGAAAGTGGTCATTACTTAATCCATTTTTCAAGGAACTGGAAAACAGGAATATCGGACTGGAATCGGCATCAATGCTCTGGGACTGCGTTTCCCAGAAAACTAGACACCACTTCAGAAAACTCGCGTCAGGAGTCAAACCGCAGCACAGAAAGAAAGCTATTCAACCCTGTGTTCAGCCCGTACAGATTGCAAAACCAAGGCATCTGGTATTTTCCATGCTGAGACACCGCCTGAATCATGCATAAGAACCTTCGGTGTCATGACTGCCTGACCCCTATCGCGTGCTGTTGAAAATGGAGCATTGAAATGCCTGATATCTCACAAGCATCTCGTGAAATAATGTGGAACATCAGCCATCCCTGGATAATGTATTTACTGTTTTTCATCGCCATGGCTGTTTTTGCCTGCGGACTCTACAAACGCATAGATTTCTGGAGAAAAGGCAAGCCGGATGATGAGCGATTTTCCGACTGGGGTAAAAGGATCTGGTTGCTGTTAAAAGAATTATTTCTTCAAAATCGGGTAGTAACCTCAAGATTCCCCGGAATATTTCACAGCTTTATCATTTATTCCTTCATCGTCCTCATTATCACAACCGGCGTGATTGCAATAGATTACGACATGGGTACCGGCTTTTTCAGAGGTCACGTATACGCCTTTCTAACAGTAGCAGCGGAATTTGCAGGCATAATAATATTGGTGGGAGTTGTGATGGCCGCCTGCCGGCGCTACATATTTAAGCCGGAGACGCTCAAGACCTTTCCGGGCGATACATGGGCACTTGTTCTGATTGCCCTGCTGGTTGTAACAGGCTTTCTTATTGAGGGATTACGTATTGCAGTCGACAAAGACAAATGGGCTGCTCTGTCTCCTGTGGGTTACGGCTTTAGTTTCATGTTTACGGGAATTTCAGAACAAACCGGCAAAATCATACATATAGTTTTCTGGTGGATTCATACTGCTCTGGCAATGCTCTGGATAGCCACAATTCCCTATACGAAATTTTTTCATCTGATATCACTGCCGACAAATATATTTTTCTCAAAGCTCAAGCCACGCGGACAGTTAAGCAGGATCAATATCAACGAAATGATAATGAGCGAGGATTTTGATGAAGAATCCTTCAATGTCGGGGTTGAAAAAACCGATGATTATACATGGAAACAACGCATGGATTTTGACGCCTGCATTTCGTGCGGCAGATGTGAAGAAGTATGCCCCGCAGTCGCCGCCGGCCAGCCCTTTTCACCAAAGGATTTAATCCAGAAAACCAGAGAGCTGTTTAAATTTACCAACTGTTATGACAGGCATGTTATGAACAACGGGGATTCGACTTCCCCTGATCAGAAAAAAAACAGCGGGGGCAATGGATCAAAAGAAATCATGGGGCAGGCCTTTGACAACGAGTTCATATGGTTCTGCCGTACATGCACTGCCTGTATGGAAGTATGCCCCGCATTCATTGAACACCTGGATATCCTTATGGAACTGCGCAGGAACGAAGTCGTAATGCAGGGAAGACTGCCCACAGAAGGAGCGCGTTCACTGAAAATGCTTGAAACCCAGGGAAACCCTTTCGGTACACAGGGTGACCGCATCGACTGGATGAACAATCTGGGAGTCAGAATCATCGGACCGGGCGAAAAATGCGACGTTATTTACTGGATAGGCTGCTGTACAACCTTTGACCCTGCAAAACAGAAGATTGCCGTTGATTTGTCAAAGCTGTTGAAAAAATGTGGTATTGATTTTGGAATAATGGGCAAAGATGAAAGATGCTGCGGCGACCCGGCAAGGGTAATGGGCGATGAACGGCTCTTTCAGGAAATCGCTGCCTCCCAGATAAAAGACATCCAAAAAAGAAACTTTAAAATACTGCTTGTTTCATGCCCACACTGTTATAACACTCTGAAGCATGAATATGCTCAGTTCGGCGGCAATTTCAATGTAGTCCATCACAGCGAATTTTTGCACGAGATGATCTGGAGCGGTGACCTTCTTCCCTTGGCAGGAGATAAAAAAAAGATCGTGTACCATGATCCTTGTTATCTGGGGAGGTACCAGAAGATATACGATTCGCCGAGGGAAGTGCTCAAGGCGATACCAAATGCCGAAATACTTGAAATGCGCGATTTCAGGGAAAAGAGCATGTGCTGCGGCGGCGGTGGCGGCCATTACTGGATGGACCTTAAAAAAGGTGAGCACATCAACAACATCAGGATACAACAGGCGCAGGATGTGGGGGCAGACACAATAGTAACAAGTTGTGCATACTGCCTTCAGATGCTTGATGACTCTGTGAAAATGCAGAACCTGGATGAAGAAATGCGGGTTCTGGATATCGCCACTCTTGTCTGTGAAAGCCTTCAGGATCATGATCAGTAGCATTTGCAGATTCCTTTCCTTGATTAGTCCCCCATGATTTTATGTTCCAGCCGAACAGATATGAGAACGTACAAAGCAGAGGGAAAAAGCATAAATGCCCGCTACTCCGGTTCAGCGTGAGATCCACTGATCCATACACTCTCAGGCGCTTGAGTATTTGGTGCAGGTGATGTAATCCAAGGAATATTCAGTGTATTTTCAAACAGAGTTCAATCGCTTAAAATAATTGCATAAATAAAGGAAATCAGTTTCATTCAGAAACCGCATGGGATAGTAGTAGTATGAATCGGCAGAAAAAATCAGAGGAAGGAATCCGTTATGAAAAAAGACGAAGTACTGAGCGAGGTTGAATTCAATTCATTTGATTACTTTATAAAGACGCTCATCAAGCCCACGGGATTCAGGGAATACGACGTCAGGTGGAAAATCGGCGAGGAGCTCAACTACAACGGCATCATGAGGCTGGGAAAGGCATTCGGTACCTTTCATCTCAGGCCCGGGGTAAATCGTGACCCGCAGGATATCGCTGTGGTTGGTCATGACTTCAGGAAGTATTCCCAGAACGTAAAGAACGCATTCGTCATAGGCGTGCTGTCCACGGGAATGAACGTGATCGACATCGGGCTTACGGTCACTCCCGGCCTGTATTTCGCGCAGTACCATCTTAATCACGCTGCAGGCGCCATGATCACGGCAAGCCACAACGAAAACGGATGGACCGGAATCAAGCTGGCTCACGGTCTTTCAAAAACCTTCGAGCCCCCCGAGATCCTCGAGTTCAGGAGCATTGTTGAAAGCGGCGACTTTGTCGAGGGCAGCGGCGCTTACAAACAGGCCTCAACAAATCAGGCCTACATCGAAGACCTTGCATCCTGTGCAACCCTGTCCAGAAAACTCAAGGTCGTTATCGCCACAGGAAACGGCACGTCCGGCATGTTCACACCAGAAGCATTCAGAAAGCTCGGATGCGAAGTGATCGAAGTCAACACTGATGCGGACTGGGATTTTCCGAACTTCAATCCCAATCCAGAGAATATAGAATTTCTCAAAAGCATCGGTGAAGCTGTCAGGCAGCACAAGGCAGACGTCGGCATAGGACTTGACGGCGACGGGGATCGCCTCGGCATAGTGGACGACAACGGCGAACTCATATTCAGCGACAAGGTGGGAGTTCTGATTGCGCGGAATCTCATACCGGAGGTTGTCGAGCGCGGTGAAACACCCCTTTTCGTTGCTGATGTTAAATCTACAAGCCTGTTTGAAAAACTTCTCGTTCCCATGGGAGCCAAAATTCACTGGGAAAAAACCGGGCACTCTTATATAAAGGCCGCTGTCAGGAATAACAAAGCCACAGCGGGAATGGAACGGTCAGGCCACATGTTCTTCAACAAGCCCTACGGCAGAGGCTATGACGATGGAACACTGGCAGGCATCCGCTTCGTAGAAATGCTCGCCGGCCAAGAAAAAACGGTTTCGCAGCTACTGGCTGAGCTTCCGCAGTCATACCAGAGCCCGAACATGCAGCCTTACAGCCCGGACGAGAAGAAGAGGGACGTGGTAGCCAGGATACAGAAGGAATATGAGGAATTGTTCGAAAAGGGCGAAACAGTCGCCGGCAGAAAAATCACACGCGTGATTACAATAAACGGCGCCAGGGTCCACTTCGACGACGACTCATGGATGCTTGTCCGGGCATCGTCAAACACACCCACTCTAGTGGTCCTGGGTGAATCATACACCACGAAACGAAGATTGTACGACATGATGGAGGAAGTAATAGAAAGACTGAAAAAAATACCGGATGTGGGCGAATTCGATCAGACAATGCCGGCATTCGACGAGTAGTGGCACAGAAGTGAACGGACAGATGAGGCGTGTTCTTGTAACGGGCGGTGCAGGATACATCGGTTCATACACCTGCCACGTGCTGAAAAAAGCGGGCTGCGAACCTGTCGTACTGGACAGCCTTCACAAGGGATTCAGACAGTTTATTCCCTCAATGGACATCGTGGAAGCCGACCTGACGGATCCGGATGCAGTGAACGGAGTTTTCGAGAAGTACACGATTGATGCCGTAATCCACTTTGCCGGGCTTATAGAAGTGGGAGAATCGGTAAAAAACCCGGTCGAATACTACAGAATAAACGTGGGTGGAGGCATAAACCTTCTCAGATCGATGCAGAAGCACGACATCCGTAATATGGTCTTTTCCTCCACGGCCGCTGTTTACGGTATTCCGGAGAGAATACCCGTATCCGAAGAAAGCCCGCTCGCACCGATAAGTCCTTATGGCTGGACAAAGCTGCTGATGGAAAAACTGATAGAAGACTGCGGCAATGCATGGGGCCTTAACTGGGCTGCCCTCAGGTATTTCAATGCAGCCGGAGCGGATGTAAATCTGCCATGCGGGGAATGGCATGACCCCGAGACGCATCTCATACCAAACGTGCTTATGATTGCCGAGGGAAAAAGAAAAAACTTCAAACTTTTCGGCACACGCCATCCTACACCGGACGGAACTGCGATACGGGACTACATCCATGTCTCAGACCTTGCAGGTGCACACCTTAAAGCTCTGGAAAAAATGAATTCCTCAAGGCTGTGCAAACCCTTCAACCTCGGACTGGGAAAGGGGTTCAGTGTGCGGGAAGTCATTGAAACAGCGTCAAAGGTTACGGGCGTAGAAATGAAGTACGAAGAAGCACCCGCACGACCGGGTGATCCTCCCGAACTTGTGGCCGATACTTCGCGGGCATTGAAAGAACTTGAATGGAAGCCCGGAATCACAAGCCTGTATGATATTATTGAATCTTCCTGGAAATGGTACCAGAAGTGGTCTATAAAGCCTCAGATCAGATAAGATACAGCACGTTCTGACGAATTTTAATGAGACAAACTCTTTTTATATATATTACATTTTCAGGAATCATCTGGTTCATCACCGATTCAGTGTCTGCATCAACCGAGGAACTGCATGCAGATGCCATCAGCGTAGACTACAGTGTCACTGCAACGGTTGATGATTCAATGGAAACACTTCAGGGGGAAGTAAAAATATCTTTCAGGTGGAAAGGTAAAAATCCGCTGGAAAAACTGGGCATCTGGCTTTTCCCCAATCTATTTGACCACCCTCCCCCATGGATCGACGACAGGACCAAGCCATGGGTGTACCCGGCAGGATTCAGCGAGGGAAGAATGGAACTTACCGAGATAAAACGGGGAAGCAGAAAAACACCACTGGATTCCGTAGAATACATGGCGCATCCTGCTGATGATCTCGGCAACAATTCAGACAGAATCACTGCCTTCGTACCACTCAACCCACCCGTGATGCACGGGGATAGTGGAAAAATAACGATAAAATTCTCCCTGGAGATACCGGAAAAAACGGGTCGACTGGGCAGATATGCGGATGTTCTGTCTCTGGCGTCCGACTGGTTTCCAAGACTTACTGCAATATCCGCGGATGGAACGGTTCTTTTCGAACATCTGCCCGCAGAGTCACAATACAGCATAAGCATGAACATGCCGTCTTCATTTCATGCCGTCATCGGCACGAAGTACGTCCATCCCGAGAGCGATCACAGCGCCAGAAGCGTTCATTTCTCACAGAAAACTGCTGTTCCTCCCCCGGTCGTATTATTCAGGAAAGCCGAAACACAAGAACAGGACAGTCCGCATCGCGTACGCCTGGTCGCAATGCCGACATCGTGCGCCCCGGTAGGGGACAGTACCGACCGGCAGGATCCCGTCTCGTACGATATTATCGACGACCTGAGCTGCTATGACCGGTTTGAAAGGTTATTTAAAGTCATTTCTTCGGGACTCGATTTCATGGCAGCACGCGGGTTGAAAGAGCCCACTAACACCCCCTTTGTTGTAATGGAGATTCCGCTCAGAACGCATCTCACAGGCCGGTTTTCCGGAGGAATAATAATATCCGACAGGCTTTACGATCTCGTGGATCTTGAATCCGCACTGCATTTTCATGACTTTCAGGTGTTGAGATCCCTTTTTACTCATCTCGCCTGGCGCATGACTTCAGACAGGGAAAACGATCAGATCCGTCACTGGGTTGCGGAATTTCTCGGCTTCCACTGGACACAGGAGTATTACAGAAATTCGGAAGAATCACGTGACAGCCCCGAGGACATACTCGGCTGGTTATCATTCATCCCGGCCGTGGATCAGTTCCTGTACGGAGGGTGGGCCCAGTTCAGGGAATCCTATTTCTCCCCGGTACTTGAATCGGACACGCCGAGGGAGGCACCCTGGAATTTCAACAATCATAATCCTTCCGGCAGGCTTCTTTATGAAAAGGCGGCGGACCTTGTAGGAAAATCATCCCTCAGACGCGCCGTAAGTCACTATGCATCGGGCAAAAACAACCTCGTTCATTATCTCGAACGCGAGGCCGGCGAAAATCTGGACTGGTTCTTCGAACAGTGGAAGCTGCCCTACCCGGCGATGAACTACAGAATCGCGGATACTTCTTCCGTACTCATGGACTACGGAAAATACAGACACAGGGCCGTCATCAAACGTGACGGGGAACAGGTTCGAGAACCGGTAGAGGTGGCCTTTTTCGATAATGCAGGCAATCAGGCTTTAAAGAAATGGGACGGCAGAGGATCCGAAGGAACTGTTGAATGGATGTCAGAAGCCGGCCTGAAGAAAGTGGAAATCGATCCTGACTCACGCCTTGTCGAAGATTATGAACTTGCAAGCAATCATCCCAGGTCGGACAATGCTACAAGCCATCCGATGCGAGCGCCCGTGCTTTCCAAGATAATGCTTTCCGCTGAAGCCGTAGAGGGTATTCCTCTTCTGGAAGCTCTTTTCGTGGTCCGTAGAGAAAACGATCTTCATCACTCCCTTCTCCTTGGCGCGGAGTACCAGGTAAGGGGCGGCGGTGTTGATCTTACATATCTTTATTACTGGGGCCCGAAAAGAAACAAGGACTCTCTGAGATGGTTTGCGGGTCCTTTTATAAAAGGATTCAGGTACCGCGGCACATTCGGCGCATCAGAAAAACTGAAGGACGAGGAAATTCCCGGAACTTCGTTCGAGGCCGGGCTTCTGGCAGGCTACGACAACCGCTATTACTTTTTCGACCCCAAGGAAGGCATAGGAGCATCCCTGGCCGTTTCATCAATAAACACATTTCTTGATAACGGCGAAACTCTTTCGGGCGGCAGGACAACGGGAAGGGTTTTCAACCTTTTTCCCCTCGCATTCAGGCATACTCTAGCCCTTTACGGACAGGCCGGGATTTCCTTTGGCGAGCTTCTTCCCTCCCAGATTTCGAACATCTCCGGCAAGCAGGCACTCAGAGGATTCGAATCAGATGAAACGGCCGGAAGAGCTGCCGCATTCGCCGCACTGGAATACAGGCATGTACTGTTCGAGGACGTGGACATAAATCTTGCACGACTTATCTGGCTCGAACGCCTGCAGGGTGTACTTTTTGTAGCGGGTGGAACCACAAGCGGGACTGATAACTATGGCGGCATGTTTTCCACCGAGCGCCTGTTTGCAGAAGCCGGTTACGGACTGAGGTTTCATGTGCTGTGGCTCGGTGCTCAGCAGGGCCTTCTGGGAATAGACCTTGCAGTGCCCGTTCACCCTCTTGATCGCTTTGTTGAGACTCAATCAGGCCCAAGACAGAGACAGTCATTTGGTATTCACATATCATCAGTTCACACTTTTTAAGTCTGTTTATTTAATGTTTCCAGTTGGTTGTGCATAAGAACCTTACAACCTGCCTGCAATGACTGGAAAATACATTGACATTGCCATGAAATCATAATAAACGTCTGTCCTGCCGATTTTGAAACATGAACTTCTTACCCGAAAAACCAATCATTACATATCGTTGTCATATTTCGGAATGGATATCGTGAAAAAATTGGCAAATCGTTCGTAAACCGGAGGACAGATGCAAAACACAACAACCCAGGGTAACAAAAAACAGGAAGACAGCTTTGAAATGCTGTTAAAAGAAAGTTTCGAGCGGGAGGATCGAATCCAGGAAGGTGAAATTATCGAGGGACGGGTCCTGAAAGTCATGAAGGATCACGTCATCGTGGACATCGGATACAAATCCGAGGGAAGGATCTCGATTGATGAATTTAGGAACACGAGCGGAAAGCTCGATGTTGCCGAGGGACAGAAGATAAATGTTCTCCTCGAACGACGGGAAGATGATGAGGGGAAGGTAGTTCTCTCAAAGGAAAAAGCGGACAAGCTGAAAGTATGGGACGAGATCAGCGACGCATGCGAAAGAAATGAAATCATCGAGGGCACCATTTCCCAGAGAGTAAAGGGCGGACTCAGTGTTACCGTCAGGGGAGGCGTCAAGGCTTTCCTACCGGGTTCCCAGGTTGATTTAAGACCCATAAGAAACCTCGAAAAAATGCTGGGCAAGACCTTCAAATTCAAAGTCATCAAGTTCAACAAGAAACGCGGAAATATCGTTCTGAGCCGCCGGGCCCTCCTCGAACAGGAACGAAACGAGATGAAGGCCAGGACGCTCGAAAAACTTGAGGAAGGCATAATAGTCACCGGAATAATAAAGAACATAACCGAATACGGAGCATTTGTTGATCTCGGAGGCATTGACGGTCTTCTTCATATCACGGACATGAGCTGGGGAAGAATCCAGCACCCGTCTGACATGTTCAAGGTCGGGCAGGAGGTGGAAGTCCGCATACTCAAGTACAATTCAGAAACCGAACGGGTCTCTCTGGGACTCAAGCAGTGCCATGAGGATCCATGGGAATCCGCCCTGGATCGTTATCCCATAGGCATGCGCGTAAGCGGAAGAATCGTCAGCCTTACCGATTACGGCGCATTCGTGGAACTCGAAGAGGGTGTAGAAGGCCTCATCCACGTCTCGGAAATGAGCTGGACCAAGCGCGTGAAGCATCCTTCAAAGCTTCTTAATATAGGTGATCAGGTCGAGTGCGTTGTCCTGGACGTGGATCTGAAGACCAAAAGAATATCCCTTGGTCTCAAACAGCTTGAACCCGAGCCCTGGACGCTCTTTACACAGAAATACCAGCCCGGCGACAAGATCTCGGGAAAAATACGATCCCTTACTGAATACGGCGTGTTCGTCGGAATCGAGGACGGAGTGGACGGAATGGTCCACAAAAGCGACATTTCCTGGACAAAGCGCATTAATCATCCCTCGGAGGTTTTTGCCAAAGGCGACGATGTGGAAGCAGTGATACTCAACATCAACCATGGAGAAAAGAAGGTTTCACTGGGTATCAAGCAACTTGAAGACGACCCATGGGAACGGATTCCCAAGGATTATCCTCTGGGCGAAATGCTCAAAGTTAAAATAACCAAGGTCACTGACTTCGGTGCCTTTGTCGAGCTTGAAAAAGGCATAGAAGGGCTGATACACGTATCGGAAATGAGCAGCGACCGTGTTGATGATCCCCGCAAAATAGTCGAAGAAGGAAGCGAGGTAATGGCGGAGATAATCACGGTCGACACAACCGAAAGAAAAATCGGGCTGTCCCTGAAGACGATTTCCGAGCGCGAATCGGTCGAAGGCGTTGCCAAATACATGGAGGAAGCCCGCGAACCTGCCAGAAAAACGACGCTGGGTGACCTCATCAAGCAGAAGCTTGGAGACGTTGCAAAAGATCTTCCCGATGCTCAAAAGGCGGAAAAAACTAAAGAGGAACCAGCCCAAGCTGAACCTGAACCAGAAGCTGAAGCCGAAAGCACCGACAGTGCTCCTGCCGGGGTTCAGGACAGTACAAAATCAGAAGACAAGGAAGAACAGTCCGGGCCCGAAGAGGAAAAAGACACGGAATAAACACAAGGAAATTCCTTACCTTCCTGCTGTTTTTCATTCCAAGGCGTATTTCAGTAACATCAGTCGGTAAAAGGATTATTCAGAATCATCGTCTGTTCGCGAGACGGGCCTACGGAAATAACACCGACTGGGCATTCGAGCAGATCCTCGATCCTCCGGATGTATGCGGCGGCCTTTTCAGGAAGATCCTCCGGCTTACGCACACTTTCCAGCTCCTCCTGCCAGCCTTCAATATATTCATACACAGGCTGAATCTCATCCAGCGCATCAAGGTTGGGTTCATCCAGTCTTTTCCCCCTGTGCATGTAGGCTGTGCATACGGGAATCTTCTCCAAGCCGGAAAGAATATCCAGCTTGGTAATCACCAGGCTCTCTATACCGTTAATTCTCACGCTCCGCCTCAGGGAAGCTATATCAAGCCAGCCGCACCTTCTCGGCCGTCCCGTTGTCGCACCGTACTCCCCTCCCCTTTCTCTTAGCCACTCACCGGTTTCTCCCAGTGCCTCGGTGGGAAAGGGACCGCCACCTACCCTGGTAGTATACGCCTTGCTGACTCCGACAACAGTATTAATCTCGCGAGGCCCGACGCCGCATCCCGTACATATGCCTCCTGCCACCGTATTCGATGAAGTAACATAGGGGAAAGTACCGTGATCAATATCAAGAAGCGTTCCCTGAGCTCCTTCGAACAGGATGCTCCTGTTCTCTTTGATAAAATCTCCAAGCAGTCTTGAAGTATCCGCTACCATCGGTTCAAGCGTCTTGCTGATTTCCTCAAGCCTGCTGCAAAGATCTTCCTCATCCGGAGCAGGCACGCCGGCCGCTTCAAAAAACACCCTCCAGTGAGCGACATTACGCTTCACGAGTTCCCGTAGTCTTACTGAATCGAAAAGATCCCCAACCCGGATACCTCTCCGACCCGCCTTGTCTTCGTATGCCGGACCTATTCCCTTGCGCGTTGTGCCGATACCAGAACCATCGGATGCATCTTCCCTCAGGCTGTCAGCATCCCTGTGGTGCGGAAGGATAATATGGGCACGGTTGCTGATACGTATGTCATTCGACTCCAGATGCCCACTTTTCTCCAGCATTTCGTGTTCTTCCCTCAGGACCCATGGATCAATCACCATTCCCTGCGCAAGAATACATGTTTTGTTTTCATGCAGCACTCCTGACGGTGTGTAATTGAGAATTGTCTTGTTTCCATCGACCAGAAGTGTATGTCCGGCGTTTCCACCGCCCTGAAACCGGACGATAACATCTGCAAAGGAACTCAGCAGATCAACAATCTTGCCTTTGCCTTCATCACCCCATTGTGCACCAAGAACCGCTACCTGTGTCATTTGTGTCAGCACCTTTCCCGGAAACAACCGCAGAAAAACAACCCGGATTAAAAAACAGCCTCCTCGGCACCCACAATCACGGCAGTAATGTTGTCCTTGCCTCCGCGATCATTGGCCCCTTCTATTAATTTCTTTGCCGCCTGCTGCTTCTCCATCTTCATGAGTTCAGAAATTTCGTCATCGGTAAAATAATTGTGAAGCCCGTCCGAACAAAGCAGAAACTCGTCCGATGTTTCAAGAACATGGATGCTCGTATCAACCTCTACATATTCCTTGTTACCTACTGCCCTTGTAATGACGTTTTTATGGGGCATTATGGAAGCTTCTTCCTTTGTGATTATCCCCTCTCTCAGCTGCCAGTTGATAAGTGTATGATCCTCGGTAATCTGTCTGGCGATATCACCTCTGAAAAGATATATCCTCGAATCCCCTACATGGGCCACAAAGGCTCTGGATCCGCTTACGAGCAGAGTACTCGCGGTTGTTCCCATGCCCTGTTGATCGGGATTCTGTTCCGCCATACCGAATACCATATATGTAGCAGACTGAACGGCGCTTTCGAGAAGTCTTCTCAGCGCCTCGACAGCACGATGATCGTCCGGTGTTGAAGAAACATGCCCTATCAGTTTCCGTTCCACCGATACCATGTCGAAAATGCTTCTTGCTGCTTCCCTGCTTGCGACTTCACCGGCGGCATATCCACCCATGCCGTCCGCGACAATAAAAAGACCAACTTCCTCGTCAATGAGGAAAAAATCTTCATTGGTATCACGTCTGCGTCCAAGATCGCTTAAGCCATAAGCCCGTCGCATTTTCTCCTATACCTGCAGCATCTTTACTGAATCATGCAGTAATCACAGCGTTTGAATGTGAAATATAGCCGGAGAATCAACATGGAGCAACACTTCATCCTACTATTGCTTCAATTCTACTCACATGGTATTTTCCATCGCTAAGACAAATACTTAAGGAAGTTACAATGGACATGTCAGACGTCGATAAATATGTTGCGCTACTTGAACAGGATCCTACTGACGCCGCAGCTTTTTCGAAATTGGCGGACATCTACAGCAGGTCATCTGAATTCGAAGCGCTGGCTGGCCTTTATCAGTTTCGGGCACAGTACATCCAGGATCCCGCAGAAATCGCAGACCTGCTCTTCAACTGCGGAGAACTGTGGCTTGATAAACTCGAAAACCTCAATCAGGGCGTGGAAATACTCCTTCAGGCTTTCGAGAATGACCCCACACATGCCGGTGCTGGAGACAGGCTTGAGGCGATTTACAGGGAAAACGATGATTTCGAGACCGCTCTACACATACTCGAAACTAGGATCGGAGCCTTGACGGACTCTGATCCGCATGGAACAAAAATCGAAATCATCTCTGATCTGTACCAGCAGGCCGGAGAATTGTGCGAAAAGGAACTGAAAAACGAAGACAGGGCACTTGCCCATTACAGGAAAGCCATTGAACTGGACAAGACCAACTTGCTGGCGATTTACGCCGCAAGAGAAATTTATTACAGACAGGGCAAATACAAGAATGCTGCAAGACTCTGCGAGGTCGAAGCGCGTGTTGAGAAAGACGCGGTCAGGAAAATTGCCCTGTACCGTGAGCTGGCTCATATCCTGAGCGAACATCTTTCGGATCCGCAGTCTGCAGTGGTTGCCCTTAAGCGCGCTTTGAAAATTGATTCCCAAAACGCCGACGTCAAGCGTGAACTGGCAATGGCAATTGTAGCCGCACCTGCAAAGACCGAAAACGAAGGCGACAGAAAATGGGCCGCAGAAGCCCTTTACAAACAGGCTGCCTCGGGCGACGCTGCAGCCGGAGTACCCCTGCTCAGGGCTGTGCTTCTGGCCAGGCCATCGCATGCCAAGGCCTTTGATCTTCTCGAGAGAACATGCAGGGAAATGAATCTCTTCGATGATTTGAAATCTGCATACGAGCAGCTTATCCAGAGTTCCTCTTCTCTGGATGAAAAGGCACCTTACTACAGGAAACTCGCCAAAGTCTTTATCGAGGATTTAGGCGATATCGACAGTGCAATCGAAAGTTACGAAGCCATCGAATCGCTGGACGATCCCGAAGACAGGCTCGCCCTCGAACGACTTCGAAAAGGTCTGGAAGCTCGTTCTTCACTCACCCCGATGCAGGACATCGAGGAAAAGAAAGAAGAGCCCGCACAGCCTGAAGTGGAACCGGAGCCGGAACCCGATCCGGAAGTGATAGGGGAAGAACCCCGGGCTCCTGAAGCCGCCGTCGAAAAGCCTGCTGCGCAACCGTCATTCGCCCGGCCGGCTGAAGAACCACCTGCCCTTTCGGATCTCGAACCGGAAGAACAGAAAGCCGAACTTCACAGGATGGCCGACAGGGCAAGGCGAAAGGGAGATGACGGTACGGCCGAAGAACGAATGGTGCAGATTCTGGAAATCGATCCATACGACCAGAAGGCGACAACTTATCTGGAAAGAAGGTTCAGAAGCCGGGGAGACTGGGAATCACTGAGAAACCTGCTGACACAGTCCAGCGGCTCTCCACACCTCCCTGCTGCTGTTCAGACCGTCAGACTGAGGGAAGCGGCGAGAATAAGCGAGGAGGAACTTTCTGACCTGGACGGAGCCATCAATGCCTGGAGGATGGTGCAGGAAATTGATCCCAAGGTAAGGGATGCAGCTGACTCCCTTTCCAGGCTTCTGGGCAAGGCCGAGAGATGGGATGAACTGATTCAGGTCATCAACACCGAGATTGAAAGCACCAAGAACCGTACAAAAATGGTTGACGCATACCGCAGGCTGGCCGAGATACACAGAATCAGACTGGGTGATTCAGCCGAAGCGGCGCGCAGCTACCGCAGGATCCTGGAAATTATTCCTGACGACAACGCTGCAATCGAAGCTCTGGACGAAATATATTTGAGGGAACAGGATTATGAGAACCTCGTTCCGCTTCTGGAGCAGCAGGCCGAACTCAAGACCGATCCTGTAGACAGGCAGCATATACTTGTACGACTTGCCTCGACATTGAGAGACCGGCTCAACGATACAGAAAAAGCTTATGAAGTCTGCAGGAAAATCCTCGACATCAGTCCGAATGACGCCGATGCACTCGAAATCATGGAAAGCATCGACAGGGAAGAAAGCCAGTGGGAAAGGCTGATTGAGGTTTACATTATGAAATCGGCCGGAGCTTCCAGCGAGGATGTACAGGTTGCATACCTGAAACAGGCTGCCTCAGTTTCGACCGACAGCCTGAATGATTCCAGAAAATCAATCGAGTTATGGAGAAAGGTCCTGGAGGTATCTCCGGGCGAAACAGAGGCCCTTCGTACTCTCACCGAGAATTATACGGAACTCGAGGAGTGGGGAGAGCTCGTGGACATACTCAGGGAAAGACTTTCGGTCGAGGAGGATGCAGCCGAAATACCCGAACTCCACAGGCTTCTTGCGAGAACACTGGAACAGGGCCTCGGACAGAACGATGCGGCAGTGGAATCCTGGAATGCCGTACTGGAATCTGGTGATGACCAGGAAGCTCTCGAGGCCCTTGTCAGGCATTATGAACGAATAGAAGACTGGGCACAGCTTGCGGATTATCTCGCCCGTCTTGCCCCCTATACCGAGGGCGATCAGAAAAAAGACATCTTTTTCAGAAGGGCACAGCTACTTTTCGAGCACAACAGGGAACATGACGCTGCCGCTGAAGCCCTCGAAGAACTTCTGTCAGACATCGATCCGGGATATGCGCCTGCACTGGAGCTGCTCGTTGCCATTCACGAGGACAACAACGATTTTGAAAAAGCAAGTGCATCTCTCGAGGGACTCATAGATGTGGTTTCCGATCCGGAAAAGAACCTTAACCTTCTGATGAAGCTGGGCAAATGGCAGAAATCAGAGATCGACAACGTTCTGAGCGCCATTTCATCATTTGAGAGAGCCGCACGTATCGATACCGGAAACGATGAAGTCCTGTCCCTGCTCGACGAATGCTATACCGAAGCCGGAGAGTGGGAGAAACTTCTCGGGCTTCTGCAGCAGCGATACAAGGCGACGGAAGATACGGAAGAAAAACTCGGTCTCTTGAAGCGTGGTATTTCAACATGCGAGGACGACATCAACGATGCGAACATGGCATGGAAGTGGTGCAAGGAAGCTTTTGCCAGGTTCGGAGATCGGGAAGACGTTTTCGACTTCATCAAGTCGGTTGCCGAGAAAAATTCGCTCTGGAACGAACTGAACGAAATATACGGTCAGCTGATACGCAAAACCGATGACAAGGAGGAGCAGGCAGGGTACTGGCTCGAGATTGCACGAATATTCGAAGACAAGATCGAGGATACCTCCCAGGCTCTTGAAGCCGTATTGCGAGCTTTCGGGCTGACACCGGAGAAAATCGAGCTTCTCGACGAAGTTGACAGACTCGGATCGACATCCGGAGCATGGGAAAGGCTCGCCGGTGTTTACAAGGCCCTGTCCGGACGTGAATCCGACAAGGCGGAAAAAAGCCGGCTTCTACAGCGCTTTGCCCGCCTTCAGTCTTCCAACGACCGCGAATCAGAGGCTTTTGACGCGCTTCTGAAAGCATTCGAGCTGATCCCGGAAGATGAAGAAATGCTTGCTGAGGTCGAAGAAACCGGAAATAAAGCCCGACGCTTCGAAGATCTCATAAAGGTTTACAGGGTATGCGCTAGAATCAGTGAGGAGGAAGAAAGAAAAATCGACCTTCTTACCCGGGCTTCTAATATTTACAGGGATCAAATCGAGGATCCGGATGCGGCATTTGATGTAATCGTGGAAATAATCCGCCTCGACCCCTTTGCAGAAGGAAGGGAAGACAAAATAAAGGAACTCGTAGTCGAGCTGGAAGAGACCCTCGTTCCGGGAATGAAACTGACCTACTGGAACAAGCTGGCCGACACATATGCCGCTCTTGCCCAGGAATTCCGCAGAGAACGTGAAAAACAGCTCAACCTGCTGATCAGAGTTGCAAAACTGCACGGCGAAGAGCTGGACAATGCCGAACTCGCATTCGAGAAATTCCAGGATGCTCTACAGGCGGCACCAACGGACGATAATGTAATAGATGCACTTGAGGAACTGGCAGATGCACATGATCTGTGGGATGTGCTTACTAAACAGTACAGGGACATCCTTGATGAGGCATTCGACATGGAAACAGCCATCAAGTTTCATCGTCGACTCGCACGCATCATGGAAGAAAAGATCGACAACATAGATGATGCTGCCGATCATTACTGGCAGATAATCCAGCTTGACGGTAAAAACGTGGATGCCAATGTCAAACTGGCCTCAATATACCGCGACTCGGAAAAATGGAACGACCTGCTGATGATACTTGAAAGGGAAATGGATCATACGGCGGACAACGACAGAAAACTCGAGCTCATGCGGGACATTGCCGAAGTCTGGGAAAAAGGCATCAAGAACAGATTCGAAGCCAGGGATGCCTATAAAAGCATCCTGGAAAAATGGCCTGACGATGACATCGCCCTTCAGGGGCTGGAGCGTCTTGAAGCACAGAAAGATGATACTGACGAAGATGAAAAGGAAGATGACGACGACATAAGTGAACTTCTTTCAATAGCCCCGGCTCCCAGGTCTGCCGAAGACGAAGGTGACGAACAACCCGAAGAGGCGGCTGACTCGGAAAGCGACGAAGAATTGGAGGAAGAAGCGGAGGCTGAGGCTGGGGAAGACTCTGAAGATGACTCTGAGGATGACTCCGGAGATGATGACTCCGGAGATGATGACTCCGGAGATGATGACTCCGGAGATGATGACTCCGGAGATGATGACTCCGGAGATGATGACTCCGGAGATGATGACTCCGGAGATGATGACTCCGGAGATGATGACT
>Ga0272442_10003761_pt1 | contig 21132 bp, 21 predicted proteins | sample SSMForm2O_FD_200262 | JGI IMG/M metagenome (GOLD analysis project Ga0272442, IMG submission 200262) | Marine sediment archaeal communities from Little Sippewissett salt marsh, Falmouth, MA, United States - SSM-Form-2O | ecosystem: Environmental > Aquatic > Marine > Wetlands > Sediment ... | reverse complement strand
TAAATATTCAATTATATTAAATCATCTCCTAATTAATAATTTTGAGTGTGTACATTGAAATTTGATACTTTTTCAAAATAATATCAATAATTTTAACAATTGGAGAAACTAATCTTTCAGAGTATCTAAAATAAATATTTTTATTTACAAAAATAAAATTATCATATGCTAAGATGTAATTACACTGTTTTTTCGGTGGAAGTGCTTTGCATCCTTTATGAGGATTCTTATAGTGGTTTGACTAATTATTTTTTTTTATTTTAATCTCTACAGCTACTTCGTTTCTTCGTAGAAATCCCGGGGTAAATGGGCTGTTATATCTCATCAAAACCGGTTCACCTTTCATTTGTATTCTATGAGCTTTCAAAATTGTGAAAAGTTCTTGAATGTATTTTTTTACTCTCGTTTCAGGAGTTCTGCCACCAAATCTAAGAACTGCCATTATTTTTTTTGGTTGTACATCAATTTTTACCGATGGATTTGTTGGTATAGGAACCGTATCCTGATTGTATGAAGAAGGGATAGCAAATGCCATGTAATTATTTCGAGTGACAACTGGCGTCGTCATTTTAATTTTTTCGGAAGTGACCACTGGCGCTGTCATCGCAATTTTACTTCTCATTTTATTTTCTCCAGAAATATATTGAAAAAGCAGTCCAAACCCTGAGTCATCAACATTGTCTTCTACAACAGCAAATATCACTTCAGGATATCGACGAATTTCTATATCTTTAATTTTTTTAATAACCTCATATTGTACTTGTTCCGTCATCATTTCAGCAATATGATAATCATGTATATATGATTGTGGTCATTTCATTATATCGTCTTTAATCTATCGCGTGTTTTAACCTGCAGAAAATTGTCGATGTTAAAGAAATCCTTGAGGGAAATGTTTATTTTTTTGATAATACTAGACTTAACCATCTACAACAGTTATCGCTAGTTCAAATCCCTCCTCCCGCAGTATATTATCAAAAAGAGGTTAAAAGCCCTCGGTGTTCAAATCCCTTCCACTCAACTAATTTAACATCAGTTTTTTATCGACTTTTTTCTCTTATTGTATCTATTTTGATAAAAGCCAAAACAACCCAACATAATGAAGTAACTGATTACTAAAACATGTCCGTAAAATTTGGATACAAGGTATCCATACCAGTTCAAAGCTATGCTTGCTATTTGAAGGAGTATTAGGTATACTATTAAACCAACAGGCCAACGGTCAGGATGATGTTGAGGTTTTTTCTTCGTAATTAAACGATACCAAAGGTCATAAACCAGATAGATAATTATCGGAAGCCCCGTAATCAAGCGTCCTACATCGCTCCCTTTTAGAATGTTCAATATCCATAAAACAAAGAATGGAAATAAAAGTAAACTAAAGATAGGGGCAAGCATCAATTCTTGCTTATCACGTTCATAAGCACGCAACAAAAAAACTAAACACAAGAAAACATAATATATAATCGTAGAAAAAACAACAAGGATATCAATTAAAACCTCATCCATTATACGATACTCCTAAATTAATTATGCAATAACAACTTTATATAATAAAGATTGCGTAATTTCTACACTGAATCCAAAAGGATAAATCTTTATATTTTACCAGTAAACTGGTGTTCAAATCCCTTCCCCTGTATCTTTTGTTTAGGCTGATTCTATTTCCAACAAATTGTGAAATAGTAATAAGACTTTTAACCTCTTTCATTCCTCAAATCAGTTGCTTTAAATAAAGATCCATCATGTAAATTATCTGACGGCTAACAGGTCGATGTTCCTTTTTAGACAAATCGCTAAGCTGTTTATGCTCTGCACTTGAGAGGCTGATCGTTGTTCTTATAGTCATAGATTTTTCCCCTGCATAAAATCACACGCTTATTTTCATTACTATTATGCTTATTTATGCATTATTTTGTAACATGTATGTAATATTACTATCTTTGTGCATAACTTTAAATACATTCATGTGCAATTCATATTTTCACTAATGAAATGAACTGTAGAGTCCTGAAATTATTTTTCTTTTTTTGTCTTAAACGAGAGCCCAAGCGATAAATCCCCAAACTTTAGTTTGTGGGATGAATCGCATAGTGAAATCAGCTTTAAACGACTTTAGTCTTTTTGTTTCCCCTTTGGGGAAAAACCGCGCCATTTATGGCTTTGAAGGAGTTATTTCGTTAAAATTAGGTTATATGCCCCCCAGACCAATTATTGTACTATTTGTCACATTTGTATGGAGAAAATCCCTCTGGCAAGCCGACGGAGGGACTTAGAAGTTAGAGGTAAAAGCTTCAGGATTAATTTATGGATTATTTGTTACATTCAACAGTAAAAAATCCTTAATGCACTCAATTCATTTTAATTATACTATTTCCAAATTATTAAAAAGCTATACCATTGAGAGTGAGTTGATTCAACTGTCAGAAATTTCCAAAGAACCAAAATATGTCGACTTCATGACTACCATCAAACACAATCACATTCGATGAATCAAATAATTTATTAATCTCTACCTGACCAGCATCTAAATTCACTCTAATAAAAACACAACTACCAAATACAAGATTACTTTCTGGTTCCTCTTTCTCGACAAATAACATTATTTGACCAAAAATTGCATTGTTCAAATTAGTATCATTATCAGTATGGTTTGTATATCCATTATCTTTTTATTTTTCCTCAATATTAATAGAAGATCTTAATAAAACAGCATAAATATTATAAATTCATTACAATAAAATTATTATCATTTGTACTAAATGACAAAATATTAAGATAAATATACATAATGTGTAAATATACATACAATAATTTTTTATTCATCTAAATTGGTATTAATGTGATCGAAAAAAGTCAATCGATTCTCTCTTGATCATATATTCCTAAATGAATGTATGACACAAAATGAATAATTGACAATATAATGAAAAAATGCTTTAGGAGAATGAAAAATATGAGAAAAATTGTTATTGGATTATCTATCCTATTTATCATCCAGATGTTACCGAGTGATGCATTTGTTATCGAAAATACACTTGAAAAGAATTGCTCATATATCTTTAATAATCTTGAAATAAATGAACAATCTAACGATATTGTTGTAACAATAAATGGAGCAGATTCGGTATATCTAAAGCAATCGTATTATTCAATACCAACAACAATCAAGACTTTTATTTTTCCTATAGGAACCAAGATTCATACAGTATCCTGTTCAATTGAAAATATTATATCGACACCAGTAACAAAAGAACCTCGAATGACACCAAAAATGATGAGTTCAAATTGGAAATCAAATCAATCAATGGATAGAGACATGAAACCCAAAACAATTGACCAATGGTTTACATATGATATTGGAAGAGGTATGGATGGATCTACACCTTGCATCATCGTTCGTGTCCAATTATTTCCTGTGCGATATGACCCAGTTGATAAAATTCTACTTAGTGTAGAACATATGAACATTAACATCGAATATTCAGAAACAATAACGCAATCATCAAACAACGATAATTACTCATTTCTCATTATTGCACCTGAAACATTTGTTAATGACTTAGAACCACTCGTTGATTATAAAATAAATAAAGGAATAGAGACAAAATTGATTTCTTTATTAGATATTTATTCAGGCATTCATTTTGATGCAGTAGGACGAGATGAAGCTGAGATGATTAAATATTTTATAAAAAATGCATATGAGAACTGGGGAACAACCTCAGTCCTTCTTGTTGGGGGCAGTGATTTCCTACCGGTTCGTTATAGTAATGTTAAATTGATTGATGAGGGTCAATCATATTCAAAGGTCTTTGTCAGTGACCTCTACTATGCTGACCTTTACGATGAGTATAATGTATTTCAAACATGGGATTCCAACGAAAATGATGTTTTTGGAGAGTATAATTGGTCGGGATTATATGATGATGTAGATCTCTACCCAGATATTCAAATCGGTCGTTTAGCATGTATTAATAATGATGAGGTAACAAACTGTGTAAATAAAATAATTAATTATGAAGAAATTGAAGGATATCAGCAAGACTGGTTCTCCAATTATGTTATGGTTGCAGGTGATACTGCTCCTCACGATGATGAACACATCGATGAAGGCGAATACGCGGCTGAACAATCATTACAGATCATGAATGGATTTATTCCAGTTCGGGTCTATGCATCCAATGATGACCTATTGACAAGAGGCCCGATAAACGATGCAATTAATCAAGGTGCTGGATTTGCTTTGTTATCCGGACATGGCCATAGAACCATATGGTCTACTCATCCACATGATAGAGAAAATATTTGGCTTCCGCCAGGCAATTATCGATCCCAGGATGTAGCTGACCTGAATAATAATGAAAAACTTCCTATCATTGTTTCTGATGCCTGTTACATTGGACAATTTGACCGTGCAAGCAACTGTTTCAGTTGGTCTTTTGTAAGCAATCCGAATGGTGGTGCGATCGGTATGTTTAGCTCAACGTCCACTAGTTTTTTCTATCCTACCTCATATATCACAGAAGATATCATCGGGAAAATGGTACAGGATACTTTTAAAGCATATCGTGAAGATGATGCTATTACGCTTGGTGAAATGTGGATAAGGGCTTTGAATAATTACATATCACCTTCTATGGATGGAGCTGATTTTTTTACAACACAAGAATGGATATTGTTTGGTGATCCTACGGTGCGTATTGCTGAGGATTCTCTCCCACCAGTCAAACCTTCTATCGAAGGTCCAAGTTCGGGAAGACCAGGCGAAGAATATAATTTTACGGCGACAACGATCGATCCAGATCAAAACCAGATTTATTACTTATTTGACTGGGGTAATGGTGAGTTTTCTGATTGGATTGGTCCCTTCCCATCTGGTGAAACTGCTGAACTATCACATATCTGGACTGAAAAAGGGACTTATGAAGTCCGTTCATTGGCAAAGGATGATCATGGTGTGCAAAGCGAATGGTCTGACCCAATACCTGTTAGCATGCCAAGAACCAGGGAAATCAACATAGTTACTGTATTGTTACAAAGATTTATTGTTCGATTTCCTTTTCTTACATTTTTATTAGATGTTAAATGCTAGTAAAGGTTAAAATATCAATAGGCTATGTTAAAAGCCCATGTAACAAATATTGTACTATTTGTAACGTTTATAAGGAAAATACCTTCCGACAAGTCGACGGAGGGACTATGTAGTTGGAGGTAAAAGCCTTTACAGTTCACTATGAGTTTGATTAAAAATCTTGAATATTGATCTATCCAACTTATCTAAAATTTATTCATGTTCATTAATATTTAATATTATAATAATTATTATGTATCTCCAGGATACTCGAAATAGGTTAAATCAATATTATCCCAATCATCAAAATCTCCCCTACCATGGCTTCCATCAGAGTAATCAAAGATACTATATGTATATTGGTAATTCATCATACTCTTATAATTTCTAATAAACCAGAACAATAGTTGCCAAGGATATTTTGCAAACCAGTTATCACAACCAAAAGGTTCACCGAATCGTATTCCAAAATTATGTCCCATCTCATGCATCATAGCAGAACCATAAAAATTGTCCAAGGATCGATCCTTAAAATATATCTTTTGAGTATTCAATTCCATCTGACTACTGGAGATGACAAAAGCATTCGTTCCAGGACTATATCCTCCTTGTCCAGTATCTCCACTGAAACCATAGCCCTTTACATCACATAAGTATACAACGATCCCGTAATGAAAAATGCTTCTCCGCTCCGTAAATTGTCCCTGATGAAGGAAATATTCTTCATATATATCAAGAACCTCATCTCTACTTGTCTTTTCACTAAAAGGAATAAGTTCTCCACCGTTTTCGATACCATTATCAAAATGAAAAACGAAATTTCTTCGATGAAATGGTTGATAAATACGATCTAGAGCTTTTTTTGGAACCTCGCTTTTTTCTCCTACTGGCCCTGGTTCCATCCAATCGATTTCTAAAAAAATATCTTTTCTAAATGGATCGGATGAATAGAGATTCCAGGTAACAAACTCTTCATAATTCGAAATACTATCATTATCTGGATCAAGCAGTTGATGATCATCTGCTTGTTTTGGATGATATCCAAAATACCACTCCCAGTCACTAGATATTCCATCCTGATCATAATCAATATCAGCATCATCAATAAATGGATCCATCCCATATTCCTCTTCAATAGCTTGAGGAATATTATCACCATCCATGTCCTCCTGAATAATAGTGAACCAGAGTTCAGCATCATTTTCCACCTCATAGATACTGCCATCATCACACCCGTTTAAGCGCCCATATCCACTCAAATCTCTATGAGAATCGTCACCCGTCCACCATCCGGTTTCGATGTTATATTTTATGTTAACAGTGTGAGCATCTGGTGATAAAGCCTCACTTAAATCACAAAGCTCCTGTACACCATAAACTGATTTGTATAAAGAAATTGAGATATCAAGTTCAGATGTATCTTTTGTAGTAAAAATGGTGATATTCCAATTTAGAGGTGCTCCGAAAAAAGAAACATTCCACATGGGACTTTCAAATTGCTCATCTCCTATATTACATTCAATTCTAAACAAAGCATCGTTTTCACATTGTTGCTCAAGATATCTAAACTGATCAAAATGAATCATTACACGTTCATTATCATTGATTTCATATTTTGCAGATATCAATGAAAAACTAGAAATAACCATTAAAAAAACCATTACCAGAGAAATTATTTTCTTCTTGAATATCATAAATTAGTCCCCAATTAGCATATAATGTTCTCAGATATCAATCTTTTCCCTCTACAAAATAATAATCTTACGTTAAGAGTGAAATAAGGGCAAAGCCCTTATGATCCCTTCCGCCTTCGCTTCCTCGAAACGCCCTCAATTCTTTCGGTCATGCCGCATCCACGCTTGGCGGAAAACATCAATTGTTTGCTGACGATCATCAATTATCTTCACATCGTGATGACGTTGTTGGTCTTTAAGATACTGTATTGACTGTTCAAGATTTTTCAATCCAATCGCCTGGTAGTGTTCGTAACCACTCCAAAACGCTCCTTTCGGATAGCGTTTCCAAAATCCAGGATGCTGTCTGAACATTCTTTTTGAGATCTCGGATTTCAATACAATCTCAGTTTTTTCGACTGAATATTTCTTTGGGACGTTAACTTGAAAGTGAACATGGTTATCTGCAAAACCGAATTCACCGAATTCAAAACCAAGGGATTCTAGTTCCTTAAACCGTTGTTTACAGGTGTCAATGTGGGTTTGTATCCGAAAACATCGGAATCGTTTTTTGGTGATAAACAGCATTTCAATCCAGTTATTTCGGGTGTCACCCAAAATCTTTTTAGCGCTATCGCCACTTACATTTTTCAAAATAATACGGTCCTGTTATGCCATTCATGGGCAAGCTCGCAGTGGTTGCCGCGCACGACATATTTTAGAACACTCAATTTAGAAAAAAATGTATCGGCCTTTCATCTGCGGGCCTTCGTTATACTCAGTCCACGCGGTATTCTCGGCCTAAAAATAAAAAAAACATATCAAAAAAAATCGTATAAGCGAACTAGTTGAACTTTTATCTTTACTCTTTTCCATATTTACATACAAATACTTTATTTATATATTTATGAGTTCAAGTGAAATAAGTAATTTGTAACACCCAAAACATTAGTATATCAAAATTTTATCAATAAAAACTTGTTCAAATCCCTTCCCTTGCATAATATTAACATAGGGGTAAAAGCCCCAAAACTTTATCTTTATTGTCGTTTACTATTCTATCAGATATTACCAAAAAGTGCCTTTGTAATTACCAGTGCTTGGACAACCAAGACATCTTTTGGAATTATAGGCATTACAATCCTTACATTTATGATTTTGACCACAAGGTGGATTGTTAAAATTTCCTGTTGGTATTTTTATCGGGACAATGAAATTCTTGATACTTGTTATGATTAAATCAAAATCGACGCTTTGGACATCATTGTCGGGACGTATGTGACTATCGATGATTGATTCTAATGAGGGCATATCATCTCCGGCTAGGAATAACACAAGGTTATCCTTCCCTGTAATAATAAATCCATTTATAAAAAAGGGGCAATCACGAAACATATTTAGTATTTTTTCTGTATTGGTTGTGGCAATTCGTACCATAGCCACCTTTAAACTAACTTTATTTAGATTGACGCCAATTATTTGATCAATTAATCCTTTTTCTTTCAGTTTTCTTATTCTAATTGCTACAGAAGGTTGGGAGATTTTAAGTTTTTTTGCTATTTCTTCCTGAGATATATTTTGATTATCGTGTGTAAGACTTAGGATTATCCTGTCTTTATCATCTATAACAACATCTGATGTGGACATATATATCACTACTCTTATATGAGTGTATAACTCGTTATTTATTTAAACATTTTCTATTATTATTGTTAAATTAATAAATTTAATCAATATTTATAGTGAATATATTTATTAATATTTATTTCATCTATTTTTTAATGGAAGTAGAGTTAGATGAATTCAATAAAGATTACGAAAATGTTCAGCATCCCATTATTCCTTCTTTCCTCCAATAATTCATAACTCTACCCTTCCTCCCCCTATACAACAGTCACTCTATTGAAAACCACAATCCAGAAACAAATAACAAGAAAGAATGATAAAAGATGGTGAAAAGTACGGAAATAAAAAGATATTATGTTAAGCAAATAAAAAAATTCTACAATCTTATTGAAAAATATGAGGAAGAGATGAATAGAGACGTCATATAAGATAAATGGTGGTGATTTTGATGAGTAGTAATTTAGTAAATATAGTCAGAAAATTTATTGAAAATGAGAAAATCGAGTTATCAATATCAGATGACAACAATTCAGAATTCTGGCTTGATGATAATGACGGAAACATAACAGTTAGATTTCGAATTATTGATTCAAAAAATACAATTTTATATGATATTTATGCGCCAAAATTATTACGTCATTTGAAAGAAAAGACATTAAAAGATGTAGAGAAACTTGAATTTCTCGCTGAGGAGCACAGGAATTGGAAAATGGCTGAAACTATTGAAGATATTTGGATAATTCTTGATAAAATAGTGTTATGGACAGAACAAAATAATTACTTTCTCAAAGAAAAAGAATTGATTTAATTAAAAAATGTTAGAGGAATAAATATGTACTATTCTTATGTATTGATTGGGACCAAAAACACTTTTGAACATGATGTTGCTCACCGGCTTTCTTTAATGGATGAAGTAGTCGATGTCGAACCGTTAATAACTGAGGAATCAGCAATTGCTGATCCATTCTTTGACGAGTATACACTAATAGCAAAAATTAAAGTTAATGATAAGATAGATAATATTGGACTATTAATAGATGATAAAATCCATACGGTGAAAGGCGTTACGAAAACAAAAATTGTTTCAAGATAATTTTAACAGATATTTAATGAAACTTATACGGGGATGTTTTTAAAATATGGATAATTTAAGAAGGGAACTTGGATTAAAAGAAATTGTAGCTACAGTTGTAACCTCAGTTATCGGCGGTGGACTTTTTCTTACAACGATACAGATTCAGGATAAAATTCCACTTGGGTCATCAATCATTTTTTCGTATATATTAGCAGCAATTCCCGCTATTTTCATCGCTCTGTGCTATGGAGTTTTATCTTCTACATTACCTTCATCTGGAGGTGAATATGTTTATATCAGCAGAATATTAGATCCCTTCATTGGTTTTCTTGTTACCTGGGCTAGATGGTTTGCAATGATAGCAGTTATTGCTGCAATGTCTGTTGGTGACGTTACCATTCTTGAAAACTTCTTCAATATCATCAATATGGAAAATGTTTCTACGTTCATAGCAATGAATATACAAGTAATAGCAATTATTCTTGTAATTTTATTTCTATTAATAAATTATCTTGGTGTCAGATTATATGGCAAAGTTCAAACAATAATGTTTGTATTACTAATGATAGGCCTCAGTACCCTTATACTATTTGGATTACCTTACATGAATATCAATAATCTAACCAGTTCTATGAATTTTGATTGGTCCCTCATAGCTAAGGCTAGTAGTTTGATTTTCTTTAGCTATATTGGATTTAGTGCAATAACTGATGCGGGTGATGAGATTAAAAATCCAAAAAAAACACTACCAAGAGGGATTATGATTTCAATTTTTACTATTGCTACAATCTACATTTTTGTCGCTTTAGTCGTATATGGCTCCATGTCTCCCGCATTCTATAATTCATATGATTTTGCTAATGGTTCTGTAGCTGAAGTTGCAGCAACCTTCCTCCCATTTATTATCGCAGTTTTTGTTGCCTTTGCAGGTTCCATAGCGATTATATCAGATATTAATCCAACTATTCTTTCAACATCTCGGTTATCATTTGCTTGGGCTAGAGATAAAATTGTACCTGAAAAACTAGCTGAATTAAATAAGAACCAAGTTCCAAAATGGACATTATTGATTAATGGTGTTATGGCTATCGCGATCATCTTACTTGCTAGACAGTTCATTGAGGCGGTTATGATGATTAATATGGCTGTTTTATTAGTCTTCATGGCCACATCAGTATCAGCATTGATTTTACCATATAAACATCCTGATATTTACAAAAACGCGGAATTCAAATTAAAAGGATTGTGGATTTTTGCTTTGATTGGTTTTCTTTCATCTGCTCTTTTCTTTGTTTTTGTAGTTAGACTTGAAGATGCCATGCCAGGTTTTATTCTTCTTTTAATATGGTTGAGTGTTGGTAGTATTCTCTATGTATTTACTCAAGAGAAACATAAGATGTATTGGAGAATGCAAAGACAGCAACGTAAAGAAAAGGAAAATGCAGATAAAAAATTGATTAGGGAAATAATAGGCGGTGCTGAAGAAAAAAATCAATAATTACTTTTCTAAAAAATAGGTGAAAATATTATGGTTGATAAAACGAGTATTAAAGATATGCGTATGCTAGTAACTCCTTATCCCAGTTTTGTCCAGGTATATGCTACGGCAGATGACGTTGCAAAAGCATTCATTACAAATCCAAACATAAAATCAGTGTATGTGGTTGATGATGAATTACGATTACTTGGCAATATTACGTTGAAGAACTTGATCAAACATGAATTTCTTGATTTAGTTCCTAATTCCTTCGAATATTTTGATGCGTTAGAATTCATTGGAAAAAAAACATCTGAGGATTTAATGACTCGAGCAATATATGTGAAAGATGAAGACACATTAAAAGAAGCATTTGTAAAAATGTATGAAAATGATGTTGAGGAATTACCCGTTGTTGATGATGACCATCATTTGATAGGTAACATCGATATCATTGAACTGCTCACTTCTTTGATTGAGAAAAAAGAAAGGAAAGCAAACAATCGTTTTTTACAGCTCACTATTAACCGCCCATTTCTTAGGACATAGAGAACATGTTTAATTATCTGTTATTAGCAGGTATTGCACTCGCACTTGGCTTGCTCATTGGAAAAGGAACATACCTTCTCAAAATTACAGGAGTGATCGGTTATATTATAACTGGGATTATCATTGGTCCTGATGTATTAAATATAGTTAAATTAACAGCTGTTGAATCTGAAACCATTACCAACTTCTCATTAGGAATCGTTGCATTCATCATTGGTGGTGAACTCACCTTACGATTATTACGCAGTATGGGAAAAAGCATTATTGCTATTATCATTGGTGAATCACTTGGAGCATTCTTTCTTGTACTTATTGGTGTTTATTTGGTAACCGGTAATTTAGCTGAAGCAATAATTTTTGCTGCTCTTGCTCCAGCAAGTGCTCCAGCAGGAACAGTAGCAGTCATTCATGAGTACAGAGCTAAAGGAAAACTTACTGATACGATACTAGCTGTAGTTGGTTTTGATGATGGGTTCGCGATTCTTATTTATGCATTTTCTATGGCATTTGCCGTTTTACTCTTATCTGGTGGCATGTTTTCACTAGAAAATCTCATCGTTACGCCACTGCTTGAAATCATTGGTGCAATACTTCTAGGTGGAGGAATTGGTCTACTTTTTGCGTTTATCATGAGGCGAATTGTTGAACGGGAAGAAATCATTGCATTATCCCTTACGAGCGTGCTGCTCACTGCAGGTATCGCTCTTTATTTTGAAATATCCCTGATTTTATCCTGTATGGTTCTTGGAATGATGATTATTAATGTATTTCCGAAGGATAACAAACCAGTCTTTGATACTATCAAATCTATTACCTTACCGATATATGTATTGTTTTTTGTTATCGCAGGATTAAATATGGAACTTGAATTGTTGACTGGCATTGGTCTTTTAGGTATTGTTTATATAATCTGTCGAAGTTTTGGTTTGATTAGTGGTAGTTACCTCTCCGCATTAGTCTCTAAGGCAAATGTGGTGGTTCGTAACAATATTGGTCTAGCTATCCTTTCCCAAGCAGGTGTTGCTATAGGATTATCACTCATAGCTGCTCATAAACTGGCAGCTAATGGTTACGAAGAATTAGGGACATTAATTGTGACTACAGTTGCTGCAACCACTGTCGTCTTTGAAATACTTGGGCCACTTGGAGCAAGATTTGCAATCAAACGTGCAGGAGAAATTGGTAAAGAATGATTAATAAAAATATCGATCATTATATGATAGCGGGGTATTATGTATGAAATGTGATGATTCACGGTTAATCAAAGAATTTTATGAGTTACCCATCAATAAATTGATCAGTGATAAATATTGGGATATGCCACTTATTACAAAGGATGATCCAATAGAAAACGTGTTATCCATTTTAGATGGTCGTTCACACGTTTGGGTGGTTGAATCTATGGAAAAAAAGAAACTGGTTGGAGTAGTCACTCGTCAGGATATTCTTCATATTCTAGCACCGCCCCGGAAATATTATAATTATTTTAGCGTGCCTAAACAATATATTCATGGGGCCTGTGGTACCGCTGAAGATGTAATGACTTCTGATCCAGTAACTTGTTCAGCAGATGATAAAGTAGTTGATATCCTTTTGAGAATGATGCGTCATCGGGTTAGAAGAATAGCTGTGGTTAAAAATGATTCGTTTTTTGGGGAAATAACCTTGCAACAATTGATTCATAAATTTTATTTAGCAAGTCAGTATCATCCTATAGATGAGGATTAAACTTTCATATGATTTTATCAAAGATCTATCAGATAGGTTTAATCAATCATTTTAAAGTTTATTTTTGTCATTTTCATGCAACTAACTTCAATGGATTTATTCTTCATAGAATTGGTTACTTGGAAATTTTTTTTATGTATTGGGCAATGCGAAAATTTCAAGATTGAAAAAATTAATTTTCAATAAAAATCGAGATTAAAAACCACACCAATAACTGAGTTAACCACAGTATCAATGACTTCCTTCAATTCAAGTTCTCTCTTAAGTTTGACCATTACGAACCACTCAAACTGTATACTATCGACCTTTAAAAAATTAATAATTTTTTTTATACAATTTCAATATCAATTTCGTTACCCAAATAATTATATGATTTCCATGAATATTCATTGAAAGGACTTGCAACAATAATATGTACTTTACCATACTTATCAAAAAGAGTTAAATCAGCCTTTGAAGGTCTTGGAATACCTGAAGGATGACTATGAACAGTTCCTATGATACTAAAATCAATTGGTAACATATGTAATTGGAATATTGCTTGGGAACCACCAGATATTGTACCAGGCAATAATATTACTTCGATTATTGTATGTCTTAATTTTGAATCAACCCTTAGCAGACCTCCAAATTCATTAGGATAGATTGATTTTGCACTTTCTAAAATTATATCGAGACAATCCTGTTTAATACTCCATTGAACAGGTTTATATTCAATCTTTTTCTTCTTATTATGAAATAAACTCATAGTCGATCACATAATTTTAAATATTCAATATTTTTTAATTTATAGTCATACCATTAATAAAAATTGAAAACAAATAAATCCGTTTATTGCAGTAGTATATCCTTTTACACATCTTTCACGATTCCTCTTGTATCATAAGATGATATATATCATCTAACCTATGCTCCTCACAACAAACCAAACAAATAAGACGTTTTTCCTTTGTTCAACTATCTTATACAAAGTATTTTAAGATTATATAGTTTTTCGAATATCGTTCAAGTTTTATTTTGGGAACGAATTTGACACTATTAAATCATATTTTTTTAAACAATTTTCAAGATGAGCGTTAAATAAATCATGTTTATCTCGGGTCAGAATATTTGCATGTGTTTTAATTGCTGCTGCTAAGATAACTGCATCACTTGAGTCATGTTCTATACAATTAAGGTCAGGAATGATCGAAGCAACAAAATTTTTTTCTTTTTCTGAATTTCCTGGATGAACAGGTATTTTTAATAGAAAAAGATTTGCAGAATTATGGAAGAATTTACGTTCCGATTCTTTTAATTTATCATGAATATGATGCGTAACATGAATAAGTTCCTCTGCATTAAATGAGGTGATACCACATCGATTATTTTTCAATAATTTTTCAAATTGTTTTTCTTTATGATGTTCAAAAATCCAGATAAAGAAACATGTATCTATTAAATAATCGAGTTTGTCTTCTAAAGTTAATTTTTGTAGTTTTTCCATGAGTTCTTTCATTTTTTAATTTCCCCTGCTTTTGTAAGCGTTATCTTTGCAATGATGGGACCTATGAATTCATGTATAATCGTTGCACCTATGATAACGCTTATGATGATGTCGGATAGAACATCAAAAGTAGAATTTTGTTTGATTAGTAAGGCTAACCCAATTACGATACCTCCCTGAGGGATTAATCCTCCTGCAACATATTTTTTTATATTGGAGGGTGATTTTGCAATCGTAGCTCCAATCATAGTTCCACTTATTTTTCCAATGATTCTAAAAATAACAAAAAATACTATCAACAGGAGAGAAGTTGTGAGAACGGAGAAATTAAGATGCATTCCACTAAGAGTGAAAAAGAGAACAAAAATCAGTTCTTCGGTATATCTTTCTAGAATTTTAAATATCTTTTCTCTTAAGGGATTGAAATTAACAACAACTGCTCCCATTACCATTGTGGCTAAAAGTTCATCAACTCCCAATAACGAAGCTAATCCAAAACATAGCAATAACAAACATAATATGATTACAATGAATCCACCCTCAGTTTCCTTCTTAAATACTGATGTGATTCCATTAAAAAGAAAACCAAAAAGAATACCTAATAAGATCGCACCAAAAATAGTGAATAATGGGCTTGTTAGGGAAGAAATTATATTGAAATTATGTTTTAGAATAAGGATACTACTTATTGCAATTGCGAGACTATAATTGACAATACCCACAGCATCATCAAATGCAGCGACACCCATGATGGTAGAAGATACATCTCCTTTAGCTTTGTATTCATGTGAAACTGCTAACGTAGCAGATGGATCTGTAGGAGATGCAAGGGAACCAAGTAAAAGACATAGCGGAATGAGGATAGCGAATGAGGCGGTACCAGTAATATCAATAAAAAAAGGTGTTATTGCCAGTAAGCCTAAGAAGACTGCTAGAAATGCAAATTCCGCTTCAAAAATGGTAATTGATATTATTCCTTTACCCAATTTCTTAATTCGGTGATATAACAGAGTGCCACCTACTGAAAACGTGATAAATGAAAGAGCAATGTTTGTGATCACGCTAGTATGTTCTATAAAATTTTTGGGAATGATATGGAATAACTCAGGATTTAACATTATTCCTGCTAAAATGTATCCTGTGATTTTGGGAAGTTTTATTTTTGAGACAATTTCACCAATTATGAAACCTGTGAATATGATAATTCCAACGATTAGTAGGGATTCCATAAGATCTCTTTCTCTCCAATTTTTGAATTTTAACTTAGTAATGCTCTGTAATATTAAAACAGATTAAGTTAGAATTTTAATCAATTTGTAATACGTTTTTACATCAGTTTTTTTAGGTTTCACTGCTAATTCTAATGGTACAGTAATTAATTTTTCATCTTTTAAACTTACACAATGATTGGTAATACCCTTGTTCAATATTTTCACTGCGTAATTTCCTAGACGAGCAGCCATAATTCTATCAATAAATGTTGGATGGCCTCCTCTTTGAATATGACCAAGTACTACAACACGAGTTTCTAAATTTGTTTTTTCTGTGATAATATTTGAAATATCATGTCCTTTTGCTTTACCCTCTGCTACGATAATAATCCAACTTTCTTTGCCCTTTAAACTCCCATTTCCAATTTCTTTACACATTCTATCAATGTCAAAATCTTGTTCTGGAACTAATACCTCTTCACATCCACCCGCTAGTGCAACTTGCAAGGCAATGTATCCACATTCACGGCCCATCACTTCAACAACAAATATTCTTTCAAGGCTAGTAGCTGTATCCCTTATTTTATCTAGTGAATCTAGAGCAACATTTACAGCAGTGTCCGCTCCAATAGATAAATCAACACCATTTACATCATTATCAATTGTCGCAGGAATACCAACAACAGGAATATGATACTTATCTGCTAAAACATGAGCTCCCCTCAAAGATCCATTGCCACCTATAACAATCAGACCATCGATATTATTTTTTTTGATGTTATAAACAGCTTTTTTTTGTTCAGATTCAATATAAAATCTTTTTGATCGAGCGGTTTTAAGAATTGTTCCACCCTGATTAACAATTCCAGATACCGAACGTCCATCTAATAAAATGAACTTATTATCTATTAAACCATCATACCCTTTCAAAACACCTAATACCCTTATATTATTCTTATCTGCAGTGCGAACTATAGATCGAATAGCGGCGTTTACACCCGCACAATCTCTTGTTAAAATCGCTATTTTTTCCATATTTCTTTCACACAACAATTTCAAAACAAATATTTATAGTAATCTTAAAAAAAGAAAAATAATGTTCAAATCCCTTAATCCCTTCCCCAAATCATAATCTAATGGTAAAATTTAATAAAAATTTCGTAAAATATGTATAATAAAATTATTTTATTGAGGGTTACAGCCCCCCCCTAAATGTATTTGAACCGTGTATTTGTAAATTCTATTGAATTTTCAAACGATTTAATAACAATCTAGAATTTTTTATGTCTGTGCAATTATCGAATGAACTGTTGCATATACTCGTTTAAAATCAGACTGATTCGTTTGAAATTTCGCAAATTCAACAAGACTGCAGACATCAAAACACTGTTTAATTTCATTATATGGATATTTTTTATTTCTTAGAAAAATAACAATATCGCTATTTGTAATTTCTTTTTTTAATCCATGTTCATAACTTAAAAAAAGCCTCAGGGACTGTCCAGCTTTTGCATATGCTGCCTTATAATCGCCTTTTTGAAAATATTTTTCCGCTTGCACTAATAATTCAGCTGCTTTTTTCTTGTAATCAAAAGGAGTATTCTTCAATTTTTTCTCGTTTTGAACTATAGTATCTCTTCGAATATATCGATAATAAACAAAAACAGTGATAACAATTAAAAGGATAATGAATGGAATAATCCAAAAAAATATATTCATGCTCTTTTGTTTGGAAAGAGACACATTAGATAATTCTTTGTCAAAAAATTCAGCAGTTATAATTGCTGTTTCATTTTCTTCATTTTGATAAGAAAGTTTCATAATAGTTATGTTCCCATCTTGATTATACGTAATACTAGTTCGATTATAACTTACATTAAGTAACTGATTATGATACTCTTGAAATTCTTTACTCTGATTTAAAACATTAAATAATTGTTGTCTATCTTCCGCTGTTTGTTTCTGAAAATCAACTAATTCGCCATCCTGCATTTCACCCTCAAATGAGGCAGATTTCCCTTCTCGATTTTCATATGTAAAATTAAAACTTCCGGTATCATTACTTTTTACATCTAATTGTTTATTTGAAAGATTATATCCTTGCTTTTGCAATGATTCATGAATTTTCTGAAACTCTGAGTTATTAAACAAATTTTTTTCAAAATCATTTTCTTGTGCTTGTTCCATAGCTAATTGTCGTTCTATCTGATCCTTAAGAGCTTGACTATCTTGATTCATTTGATTATTCTGTAATTTATCCTGAGGTGTTTGCGGTTGTTGTTGACTATTTGGATCAGGTTCAGCATTGGTAATCTTTTCAGAACTACTCTGCATTGAATTTTGTTGGTTATTCATTTGACTTTGGTTTGATACAAAAATAATAACAATATTATTAAGAGAAACAATAAGATCTTCATTATCTTTTGTAAATGAAAATTCCAAATCTACATCTAGTCTCAACGGCTGATCTGATTTTCCAAAATTAATTTGAATAGTATTATTGCCTGCTGGAACTGAAAAAGATTGAGATTGAGAGTTACTGGAAGAATAACTACTCCCACCTTGATTAATCGTCTGAGTAATAGTATAGCTAATCAAACCATCAACTGCTTCATTATAAGTGTTATTCATTGTTAATGGAACTATTGCTTGTTCTCCCGTAAGAAAATAATATTCAGTTTGATCAACAGAAAAGATGACATCTTCTGCTGATATATGGGGCATAAGCAAAAAAAGGAGTAAGAACACGGTAATAATTATTTTCTTCATTGAATAATCCTCCCTTTCCCATATCTAAAATAAAACTGAATAAGTAAAATGATGATAACTGAGAAAAAAAACCAATCTTTTATATTTGTTTCTTCTTTTTCTCTTTCAAGATTCTCTCCAATGTTTTCATAAATACTATCTAATGTGTTTTTATCAACAGATTTAAAATATTCTCCATTTGTTCCACTAGCTATACTTTTCAAAGTTGTTTCATCGAGTTCAGCATAAACTGGATTACCCATCCAATCGTGCCCTAAGACAACTTTGCCATCTGAACCCATGCCAATGGTGTAGACTTGAATGTTTTCAAGATTCGCAAATTGAATTGCTTCCTCTGGGGAAATTACACCTGCGTTATTGACCCCATCACTAAGTAAAATCACTACTTTTTTTTTATTAGGGATAGAGGAAGCCATGTCAATCCCAAGAGCAAGTCCATCACCAATAGCCGTTCCGCCACTTTCTTTAGCGACAACACTTTTTAATTTTTCAATAACATTTTCCTTATATGGACTTAAATAAGCAGCAGTAGTCGCACCAGAAGCAAACGTAACAATACCAATTTGATCTTTTATTTGTAGTGAACTGATTAAAAGTTCTGCCGATGTTTTCGCGGCTTCGATTCTTGATGGTGGATAATCAGTAGCCAACATACTTGGAGAAATATCCATGACCAATACGACATTTACACCTTCTTTTGTTTGCTGCAATGGAATATGGGGGTTTGCCAAACCAATTATCATCAAAGCCAATGAAAGAAGGGAAAGAAAAAACAATAATTCACCTCTCTTATTTTTTTTCTTATTTCCTAACGCGGTCTTAATAAAACCAAGATGACTAAACTTCATTGCTTCTTTTTTACGACGTTTAATAATTCTATTATATAAAAAATATAATAATGGAAGCACAAAGAGAAATGCAAGAAAATAAGGATCGTTAAATCCAGCCATTATCGCATCACCCTTTTCAATCGTAAGTTAAAAAATTTTTTTAATGGGACATCAAATGGTTCATCAGTAAGTATTCGGACCATGTCAATTTTTATATTTCGTAAAGTCTGAACCAATGCTTGTTCATGTTCCTGAATTTGTTTTTTATAATTAGACCGAAACTGTTCATCAGAAGTATCAACAAGTATCTGTTCACCTGTTTCCTCGTCTTCCAGCTCAATAAGGCCAATATCAGGAATCTCCAATTCTCGTTGATCAATAATACGTAAAGCAATTACATCATGTTTATTTTTCAATATCTTTAATGGATGAATAAAATCCGTATCAAAAAAATCTGAGATTACAAAAATAATACTTCGCTTCTTAATTACCTTCGAAATATACTCAAGTGATTCCTGAATATTAGTCGTTGTCGATGCAGGTTGAAACTGTACGAGGGTACTAATTGCTTTTAATACATGTTTTCTTCCCTTCCGAGCAGGGACAAAAGTTTCGATTTTATCTGTAAACAAAAAAAGCCCCACATTATCATTGTTTTTCATTGAGGCAAACATTAAACTTGCAACGATTTCAAGAGCTTTTTTTCGTTTAGTAATATTATTGCCAAAACTGCTAGACCCAGACATATCCACTGTAAAATATACATGAAGGTCTCGTTCCTCAATATATTCCTTAATATACGGCTCATTCAATCTAGCAGTTACTTTCCAATCAATCGATCGAATGTCATCCCCAACTTGATATTCTCTACTCTCAGAAAATTCAATACCTTGTCCTTTAAATACAGAGTGATAATTCCCTGTAATGAGACCATCAACTAGTTGCTTTGTTGTGATCTCAAGTTTTCTTACTTTTCTAATGATTTCTTTTGTTTGGTCCATCTCTGATCACGATATAACAAAAATAACCAATAATGACTCTTATGCTTCATTCTATATTTTTATGGAATTTTCACTTTGTCAAGTATTTGCTTGATGATTTCATCGCTAGTGATTTCTTCAGCTTCTGCCTCATATGATAATAGTATTCGATGACGAAGTGTTTCATAGGATATTGCTTGAATATCTTCAGGAATGACATATCCTCTTCCTTGCAGCATTGCATGAGCTTTTCCAGCTAAAATAAGCCACAAGGATGCGCGAGGTGAAGAACCATACTCAATATAATCAGCAACGTCTAGTCCATAATCAGCAGGATTTCGAGTTGCATCAACTAGTTCTGAAACATAGGTTTTGATAGTATCATCCGCATAGATGTGTTGATTAAAATCTTGAATTTCTAAAACATCCTTGATTCTCATAATCTTAGACGAATGAGGTACGGTTCCTTCTGTAAATCGATTAATAATTTCTATTTCATCTTTTTTATCTGGATAAGTTATTAAAAATTTAAAGACAAACCTGTCCACCTGTGCCTCTGGAAGATTATATGTCCCCTCCGACTCAATTGGATTCTGCGTTGCCATAACTAAAAATGGTTGATCTAATTGAAAGGTTTCACCCTGAATACTTACT
>Ga0272442_10003760_pt1 | contig 21137 bp, 20 predicted proteins | sample SSMForm2O_FD_200262 | JGI IMG/M metagenome (GOLD analysis project Ga0272442, IMG submission 200262) | Marine sediment archaeal communities from Little Sippewissett salt marsh, Falmouth, MA, United States - SSM-Form-2O | ecosystem: Environmental > Aquatic > Marine > Wetlands > Sediment ... | reverse complement strand
CTTAAATTGTATCAGGTGATTCGGATATGCTCAATCGGTATCAGGAGGCATAGAAAGATCAAAGCAGATGCAAATCCTTATTTGCCGGAATATGGTAGATATTTCTGGATCAGACGGCATGTCAAGGAAGCGAAGCTTTGGCGGGAGTTGACAGCCAGACAATTAAGATTGGCTCTATACTGAGGATAACTGTCGGGTTGCCCCAACACGGTAACCTTTGGAAATGCTTGAGCCGTATGACGTGAAACTGTCACGTACGGTTCTGAGGAGGGAATGGGGCGGCAACGCCCCTGACCTATCCGGTCACAAATATAATTTATATTGGGTTTCTTTTTGAATGATGCACTGCGATAATATAAATACTCTCATCGTTCAGATTTATACGATATACAATTCGGTATTGCCCTTTGATGATTTCTCGTATAGTATCATCGGAATATTCAGGTACAATTCTGCCAAGATTCGGAAATGAAGAACGTTTTTTTATGGTATCTTTAATGTCCTTAAACCAATATCGGGCGGCTTTGGGATTATCGTCAGCAATATATTGCACTATCTCGGATAATTCCAATTTAGCGCTAGAGGAGATATATAATTTCATTTTTTCTCTGCTTGTGAAATGATGTTATCAATTTCACCAATTGCATCAGAAATTGGAAGGATACGATTATTTTTAATGGCTGCAGATAATGACATTTTATTGAAAACAGCATTTCCCAGTAGAAAATTTCATAAAAGTATGGTGATAATGATGAAATCAATTAAACTAACAACTGAAGAAAAAGCAATCGAAAAAGACATTGATAAACTTCGACCTGTTTCGGTTGAAAAACGGAAACGAATAGAAAAAATAATATCTCAAGCAAAAAAGAATAAATCAATAAGCCTTAGAATCTCAAATTACGATTTAGATAAAATTAAGGAAAAGGCATATAACGAAGGAATGCCCTATCAGACCTTAATAAATTCAATTCTCCATAAATACATTACAAACCAATTGTTAGAAAAAGATCAAATTATAAAATCAGTAAAATTTATATCCGAGTCATAATTGTTAATACTCTTTTTCATTAAAAAATACAAGTATATATTCTATACAAGCTAATGCACGGGATTCAAACACGTGCCTTTTTTGGAGTATTTGAGAGTTTGGTCTAAAATGCGGCAGTCCGAAAAATTATCCTTTGTGTTCGAACCCGTGATCAGCCAGCTGAAGTATTAGAAATAATAAAATGAAATCTTAACAAATGGTCTAAAAAAATGAAATATATAAAATTAACTGTTATTATATCATATTAAAAAGTTTACTTTTTATTTCTTTTATTTGCACTACTTATTAGGAAACAATAGAGATATGGTGAAAATAGAAAAAATTATCGAAAATAAGAAACAGTTCCTTGACTTATTATTATTGGCAGACGAACAGGAAAATATGATTGATAAGTATTTGCCGAGTGGAGACTTGTTTGCTTTATATGACAATGATTTAAAAAGTGTTTGCGTTGTAGTGCCGATAAATAGCGAAATCTGCGAGTTGAAAAACATAGCGACATACGAAAAATATCAAGGCAAAGGGTACGGTAGAGCATTGATAAGTTTCATTTTTGATTTCTACAAAAACGACTACAAAACAATGCTTGTCGGGACAGGCGAAACGCCGACAATATTGTCGTTTTATGAAAGTTGTGGATTTGAAAAGTCATATCGAGTAAAGAATTTTTTTACAGACAATTATGACCACCCTATTTTCGAGGGCGACATACAACTTGTTGATATGATTTATCTTAAAAAGGATTTATAGGAATAGCAGGAATGTATTATACAATACCGGCAGCTCAGACAGTAAAGAAAAGGGGAAAGTTTTTGCTCTTTATATTAGCCCTCAAGCAATAAAAATAACAAAAAACAAAGCTATTTCTCGTACATACGGAGAAAACAAAATGCGCATATTTCCGATTGTTTCTGACAGGATCCCCTGCTGCGTTAAAAAAAAATGGTGTACTGATAGTCGTTTTACAATTAAGCAATGAAAGAATAAACAATGTTTCAGAAACACCATATACAAGTTTAAAGCGACTTAATTCTATCATGAAACTTATTTCAAAGAAAGAATTCAGGTCGATTGCCAAAGAAGCCGATATAAGGGAAATTGAAGGAGAAACAGTCGTTCTGGAAAGTGGAAAATCGTTCTATATTGGTACCTAATAAAAATCCGCCTAACACACATATTTCATATGAGGTTATGGTAATTCAGGATGCGGTTATTGCTGAAACAGCATCCAAAAAAGAAGAAATGCTTAAAAAATATGAAAAAAAGGGTATTGAGCTTGTTACTTCTGGCAGTTGGCAATGATATGGCATATGAAAAATTAATATTTGATCAGGGCTGTATTATAAGCTAATTTTTGATGACAAAATATTATTGAACTTATGTCCAAAGTATCTTTTATTTTAGGGCTTTTAATAAAGGCCCGTGATCGACGCGATCAGCACAGGAGGATCAATGAAGAAAATTTTCTGTAAAGCTAAAAAACACACTGTAAGAGAAATAACGAAGATAATTTTTAGTAAAGTCAAAGAATATGCAGTAAATGGACTGTGTGTGGCTGTCAGTCGATTGTGTGAGTTTAAACCAGAAGAAAATCTGATTATCTTTAGCGATCCGCGAGGTGGCAGTACATGGATTACAGAAGCGATCGCTCAATTGCCTAAAACAGCAGTTTTGTGGGAACCATTGCATCCCAGTTCCGCAATTAAGTTTAATAAGCTGAATTTCGGCTGGAGACAGTTCATTCCTGAGCAAGAAACATGGAATGAAGCCGAAATGGAATTTGAAAAATTATTCAAAGGAAAAATCCTGAATAACTGGACCTGCTACCTGTCCCCTTCAATCCGCTTCCTGTGCGCGGACAGGATGATTATAAAGTTCTGTCGTGCCAATGCTATGATTCCATGGTTAACAAAACGATTTAACTTTACGTATGATCCCATTTATCTTATAAGACACCCATTCGCAGTTGTGGCTTCTCAATTGAATCATGGCGCGTGGGACGCCAATTTCAATGGATTTGATATTCCCAATAGCCCATTCAATAATCTCTATACTCAACACGCCGATTTCTTATTGAGTCTAAAAACGAAAGAAGAGGCGCTGGTTGCAACATGGTGTTTGACGAATTTGATCCCGCTCCGTAACACAAGAAACGATAAAAGCTGGATTACGGTATATTATGAAAATTTGATTCGCAATCCTGAAAATGAAATTGAACGTATATTCCAAAGATGGGGAATGGAAATTCCAGAGAAAGTGGGACGTCAGATAAAAAAAGCCAGCGCTACAACAAAAGATGCGACCTTTTTAGATAATATTGACAAGCAGTGCAGAAAATGGAAACTTTTCTTCGATCAACATCAAATCAGTAAAATGAGTGCGGTTCTCCAATATTTTGAGGTCAAGCATTACACGACCGATATATTTCCAAATATTCAATAAAGGCATCTATGATGCTTTTAGCGCAATCCGAATAAGCGTTGCATCCGATCTGGAAGGAACGCTTATCGCTAACTCGGCCAGATCGATTATTGTATGGAAGTCATTTGTTTAAGGAGAAAAACCATTGAATACCCGATATATATACAGCAAGTACATATCTGTAATAAATACACTTGTGAATTAAATTTTTCTTGTAATAATCAACGTTATATATTATTATATGTTAGGCTGTTTTTAACAATCATGATTTGAAGATTTTTAGAATTCAGATTTAAATAAATCAGTTCCACGAAAAATATCAAACCTATTATATAAAAGGAGAGATAAAATGAAAACAAATCGCTACTTCATTTCAGCATTAATTGTTGCAATCTGTTTCGGTTCGCTTTATGCGAAAGCACCTAAATGGCAAAAGCTGGGCACCAAAAAGGTAACTTTCAAGACTGAAAGAGATGTGATCCTTGTTGGAGCGGACGAGGGAGTTTTCAAGAGAATTAAATTGATGGTTAAAAAATCCGGGATCCATATAAAAGACATGAAAATCCATTTTATGAATGGTGATATTATTGATGTCAAGGTAAGAAAGGTGATTCCGGCTGGAGGTGAAACAAGAGCAATCGATTTGCCCGGTAAAAACCGGATGCTTAAAAAAGTGGTCTTCTGGTATGAATCCACAAAGAAAAACAGTAAACGTGCCACAGTCATATTGTTTGGAATTAAATAAATTGTAAAAATTGAAGAAGACTTTACTGATCAGAATGCCCCTGATGGATAAAACATCTATCCGACGGGGCATTTTTTTATATTTTCAGATATTTAATTTTACCCGTTTCCACAATCTTGGACCTTGGAAACGGGGAAAAACCGATTTCTGCTATATCCGATACACAGGGTAACTTCCCATTATTAATAAAAGATAGATCCGTTACCAGTAATCCGTCTACTCACTATTCCATGATCAGCATCTTCCGCACAGCCTGATAATCACCCATTTGAATATGATAGAAGTAGATGCCGGACTCATGACCCTGCGCATTGAACGAGACATTATATGTTCCGGGCAGATACTGTGCATCAGTCAATATGGCTACCACCTGCCCCAGAATATTATAGACCGATAATGTAACCTGACAGGATTCCTTGACATTAAAACTGATTGAAGTGACAGGATTAAATGGATTCGGATAGTTTTGTTCTAATACATAACTATGGATTGCTTCCCTGACATTCTTTATACCCGTTTGATAACCCATTATTGAAAGCATCTGAGCCGCATATCGTTTTCCAATCTCTCTGTAACCTGCAGAATTGAAATGCACATTGTCTTCCTGAGCAGTGCAGCCACTTGAAGAAATGACATACGCGGTGGGGATAGTATCCGGTAATTTTGCGATTATTGAATTCATACTTGCACAAATACCTCCCTGATCGGCATGTACCACTTCTCCGGCTAACAGGGGTACGGAATCAGGATCCAGGGAAAGATCGGTCATCATGTTATTATAAATGGTTTTTACATATGACGGCCATTTGCTGTCACCATCATTAGTTTCCCCCTGATGTAAAAGAATTCCCATGATGACACCATCTTGCTGCGCTAATTTTGCAAGGCCGATCAAATATTCGTAAGGATTCCCCTCATAGGCTTCGATTTTATCAAGAAACCAGCTCGCCGTATAAGTGGAGTCATAATCCTGATAAATATCTTTATCGAATAATCGAATATCGCATCCACCAACTGCAACATTAATCACACCGACTTTGATGCTTTCCGGAAGGTTTTCAATCATGGTTCTGCCAAAATAATCAGCAGGTGAAAGTCCTGACCAACATTGGCACAGAGGAGGAACTGCTGTATACCACGAACCTTTCGATCTTCCCAGATTAGAACAATTAATCGCCTGCATCATCTGAAAACGACTATCAACAGTCCTGTCTTGTTTTTCAATGGTTCCCTGTCCCTCCATATTGGATTGACCAAAACAAAGGAAAATGAAAAAATTCGGACCCGGCTCAACCTGCACGGTGATGGGACGGGTGTACAGGGTTAAATCAGGTGCCATCGGGTTGGTAACCACACACACGTATTCACCCGCATCCGCAGTCTCCGCAAATTGTATCTGATAGGAATCACCCTGACCGGATCCGATATCAGTACTACCTTTCATCCATTGATATGCATTGGCCTGGCCGCCGAAATCAACGGAAAGTATCAGAACAGATCCCTCGGTTACAGAACGACTTTGAGGCTCACCCGCACTGTCCTGGGGAGCATATGTGAAACTCGTAATTTCCACATTGGGTTCAATATCTTCAAAGGTGAACCGGTTCCCCTGAATTTCTACTGTACTGAGATATGTATTCGATGAGAGATCAGGCAGGTCGGTAAATTGATTGAATGCGATCTGAAATTCCTCAAGCGCAGTCAGATTTTCAATCTGTGTGGATATGGCACCCTCGAGCTGATTGTTATTCAGATGGATACTGTGAAGGTTAGTACAATTATACAGTTCATCGGGAAGGGTGCCTTCCAGTTGATTATTATACAGGTGCAAGGTTCTCAACTGAGAAAGCTGACCTATTTCAGCGGGAATGGAACCGGTCAGCGCGTTCCTCGCAAGATACAGTCTTTCCAGTATAGAAAGCTGAGCAACAGCCGAAGGGATGGAACCCGTCAATGCGTTTCCCGTAAAATTGAGATGAATCAGTTTATCCAGTTCAAAAATCACAGCAGGGATTTCGCCGGCAATGTTGTTATCAGCCAGATCAAGACTGGTCAGCGCGGAAAGATCGGAAAATGATGCGGGCAGCGTGCCCGACAATGCATTATCTCTCAGAACAATACCTGTCACACGATTTTTATATACGGTGACTCCAACCCAGTCTGCAAGCGGTCTGTCAAACCAGTTGCAGTTAATCCAGTTGGCTCCGTTCATGCTGTGATAAAAATCCACAATCGCCAGAGAATCACTCACAAATGCCGGTATGGCATCTAAGACAGTTATGTGGATGGGACGGCTGTAAAGCGTTAAGTTGGTTGCCAGCGTATTTGTGATTTCGCATATATAATTCCCGGAATCAGCAGAAACAACAGAATTTATGGTGTAATCGGCTGCATCTGCATTTATTAATGGCGTGCCGTCATGATACCACTGATATTGATTTTGTGTGCCTCCGACGTCCACAGACAGGGTCAGGGTGTCCCCAAGAAACGTGGTTAACATCTGTGACTCCCCCACACTATCCTGAGGAAAATACCAGAAATCAAAAATACCGAAATACGGTTCAATATCCTCAAATGTAAACCGGTTGTTATAAATATGCAGTTGTTCAAGATTTATGCACCCTGAAAGATCTGGCAGGTCTGTAAACTGATTGTCATGACAAGCGAAAACTTCCAATGTGGATATATTGCCCAGATTTACTGTAATCGGACCGGACATTTGGTTACTACCAACGTCCAAATATGTTAGTTGTGTCAGATTCTCAAACTCGGAAGGTATGGATCCTGTGAATTGATTCGATGAAAGCATCAGTCTGTTCAGTGATGTACACTGACCGAGTTCACCCGGTATTTCCCCTGCCAACTGATTTGTATGAATTCGAAAAAAAGCAAGCTTGATTAAATTTCCGATACTCTCAGGAATTGAATCCGAGAGTTGGTTGTCATACAAATAGCAGGTATACAGGTTGGAGCAGTTACCCAACTCTACGGGAATGGCTCCTGACAATTGATTCTCAGCTAAGAAAAGATTCGCTAATTGCGTGCAATTTCCTATTTCCTTCGGTATCGGTCCATCCAGCATGTTTCTGCTTGCATTAAATTCAACCATCTGATCCAGATTCCCGATTTCGGGAGGAATATTTCCTGTTAAATCATTACCATTGACTGCAATGCTTCGAATATTGGACAAAAAGCCGATTTCATGAGGGATATTACCAAATAGCTGATTGTTATATAAATATAGTAACTGAAGCTCAGTCAGATTGCCAATATCAGGGGGAATCACTCCATCGAGATTATTCGATCCCAAATCAATTTCCGTAATCCTTCCACCTTCCACTGTAATACCATACCAGGTATCCACCGGACCGTTGAGCCAGTTGGTATTATTGGTCCAGCTTGGACCGTTTGTGTGGTTGTACAGTTCCACCAGTGCCAGCGAATCCTGTTCAGAGTAATCAGGAGGCAGTGAATAGACTTTTAAATCCTTAAAGTAGCCCTTAAATGTGGATCCATAACCACCATGTGTAATGCCCACACACTTCTGATTGCCATGATCCATCTCGAAATTTATATCATCAACCAGTAGCCCATCCATATAACATGCAGCATCTCCACTTGTACTGTCATATGTGGCGATGACTGTATGCCATTCATTGGATGAAAAATGATGTTCATAATTATATCCGAATCCAACCAGACTGTCAGAATCCAGCCATACTGTCAGCCATCGCCAGCTGCCGCCTCCAACAAATATCGGGCACATTGTGTAATCTTCTAAATCTTTGACTTTCACTGTTGCGCTGATTGCAAATTTTTCAAATGTGAAATTCATGAGCTGCGGTGTGAATGCATCACAGGCATTATCATCTCCACCAGCAATATATAATCCATTACAATAAATACCTCCATCTTCGAACGGAGTATTGACCAGCGTCATGGGTAATTGCTGAGAAGTAGTGTCTGTGTTATCAATTGAAAGCGGATAATGTGCGATCAATACCAGATTATTCAGATCCTGTGACCGAATAAAATCAGTACAGATCAGAATCATGCCAAATACAACCATCGCCTTTTTCATAACCTGTCCTCCTGATAAAATGTATGTAGACTGATATGATTGAATTTAAAACATTTTTTTTATTAACTAATGTGCATAATGTTTTCTTAATTTTCAAGTATTCAATGCGGTAATAAAATATAAATCATCATCCGCTACAGATTGAATGATTCAATAATTTTTTTGTGAATGGGCCTGCATATAAAATCGATTGACATCGATAACAAGTTTTACTAATTTTATTGGGTAACGTGAATCAATATTATCAATTCGAATCCATGACACAAATATCAACTCATTCCTGGATACGTATCCAATGTCCCAGGTGCAAAGCCCGTTACCGAATCGACAGGTCTAAAGTTCCCCAGCAGGGGATTACCCTCCGGTGTAAAAAATGCCAGACCAAGTTGATTCTGAAAACACAGCCAAAAAAACAGGCGTTAGCTCCAGATCGTTGTCCTAAATGCGGATTCCAGCAAAAGCAAGGGGAATTTTGCTACAAATGCGGCGCAAGAATCAGAAATACTTATCACTCAAAAGTTACGACTTCTAATCAGGATCTGCCTGCAAACCAGATTCCCGTGGCTCTTATTGATCTGAACATCGAATACAAGCCCGCCTTTTTCCTTTTAAGTATTGTGAAACCCATGATTGAAATCGATCGTGAATTATATCCGCGTTCATGGGGGAAACACCAGTTTCAGGTACCGCCAGGAAAGTATCACTTTAAAATTTATGGCCAGTTCTTCGGTCAGCATATCGGTGAACAATCTCAAATAATCAACGTACAAAAAGACGACTATATCCAGCTGCAATATTCAGCAGAGTCATGGAACCGGGCCCTGTTTCATGTTGTAAAACATGAAACAGCGACCCCCTGGCGTTCGCTGATTCAGAAACCCTCGATTTCCACAACAAACGACCAACCGTGGTACTATAAACCGTTCCCGGTCATTTTCTCACTTGTTACATTTTTCCCTCTTGGTATCTACTTATTGTGGAAATCGAGACAGTTTCCTGATTCCCACAAACTGATCATTGCCATTGTGGGATTGTTAGCGTTTTTATGGATCCTGTTTAATTTAAATCCGGTTTCTTCATAGAAGTTCATTATTTACGGAGTCCGTATGAATCGAAAAAATAAATATCACTTTACTGTCATATCACTATTCGTCGTTTTAAACACAACAGTGCATGCCATTACAATGCATCCCGACAGCCGGATGGTTCATGCGAATATTTCGATTGGGCTGGCTTACCCGCAAATTCCTCTCAGCCAGTTCAGGCCTCCCATTGGTATCACCGGAACAATCGGCATGCAATGGTTTTTGCAGGACCGATGGGCATTATACATCAGTGGAAACGGCCTGAATACCTATAGTCTCGGAACAGTCACCGGAACCAAGGCCACATTAAAATATGATGTTCTTTGGATCGCAGGAAATATACAATACAGAATAACCAGTGACTTTAATAAACAAAACATGCTCTCAACAGGCCTGGGATTATACAAGCTTCACCGCCAATTGGATCTGGATATTGACCGTGTAAACACTCCCGGCATCAGCCTGGGTTTTATAAGCAACACTTTTCATCGTCGATTCGGTGGCATGTTTGAAATTCGCTGGCATCTGCTCTTCAAACCCAAAGACAATCCTCAAATTTTAACTGTGACGTATGGTATCCTGATATGACGTCGAAAAAAAGTTCAATTCCGAGGATAAAACAATGGCGGAGAAAAATCACTTATTCCGATTCGTTTCTTGATTTTATCGCATCCATGTGCGCTTTTATCATTAAATGCTATCTCCCCCTCTTAAAAATTAAAATCGTATTGGATGAGGAATTTAAAAAAACAGATCTGAATAAAACACTGGTCGCATTCTGGCACGGACGATTACTGCTCCCTGTATATACCTTCGGCCACTGGCACATGGTGATTATGACCGATAAAAGCTGGGCTGGAGAAATTCTTGCCCGGATCCTGATAAAATTTGGTCATCTTGTGGTTCGCGGATCGAGCAAACGGAGTGGTTTTCGGGGTGTTCTGGATATGAAGACCGTTATGGAAAAAGGACACGGAGGCGCACTGGCAGTCGATGGTCCGAGAGGTCCTATCCATAAAACCAAACCGGGCATATTGTATCTGGCCCATAAATTAAAATATCCGATCGTCCCTTTAACATTCAGTGCGGACCGGGCCTGGATTTTTCAAAACACGTGGGATCACTTCATGCTGCCAAAACCGTTTTCGAAATGCAGAGTGCATATGGGTTCCCCGATCTGGGACACGACAATCAAAGGAAAAATATCCGTCGATATCTTTGATGATATTCTCATGAAATTCACAATAGATAATGATTATCAATTACGTCCATGAATCCCATGCATCAAAAAATGACAAAAAAAGAGCGCGAACGGCGCGAAGGATTGGAAACAAATCTCTATGTACGTTCATCCGATGCGCCCTGTTCTCCTTCGGATTTTAAAAAATTACCCCGTATGCCGGTATCTGTCATATTGGATAACCTGCGAAGCGCATTTAACGTAGGATCCATGATTCGTACTGCTGATTGTGTACGGGCCGAAAAAATTCATTTTTGCGGATATACCGCTCACCCACCCCATACCAAACTGGAGAAGACATCTCTTGGCGCATTGCCTTATGTTCCATGGACTTATCACACCTCCGTCGTGGAAGCTCTCCGTACAATAAAAGAGAACAACCGGCCGGTTATAGCGATGGAAACAACAAATCAAAGTCATGGACTCTGGGAATATGCCTTCCCCTTTCCCTGCGCGCTTATTTTTGGCAATGAAGCCCTCGGCATATCAAAATCAGCGCTTCGGATGGCTGACGATATTGTGGAAATACCGATGATGGGTTATAAAAACTCTATCAATGTGGCCGTGGCTTTTGGAATTGTCGCCTATGAAATTCAGAGGCAGCATTGGAATAAAATTGAGGCGGAATGGCAAATCCGTAGGCCCAATTTTTCAGGAGGAATTCATGAAAATAAAAACTGTTCTGCTGGCCGTCATTCTGATTAGTATAGGTTTGATCAGCATGAATATTTCCAATACATCTCAAACGAACGATGATAAATATACACAGGCGAGATTTCGCATGGTTGAGATACAAATCGAGCACCGGGGGATCCGGGATGCCGACGTGCTTGAGGCGATGCGAACAGTGCCAAGGCATCTTTTTGTTCCGATCAATTTAAAACGCAGTGCTTATACAGATCAACCCTTGCCGATTGGGCATAATCAAACCATTTCGCAGCCTTATATTGTTGCCTATATGACAGAATCATTACAACTGAAAAAAAATGAAAAAGTGCTTGAAATCGGTACCGGATCCGGATATCAGGCTGCTGTACTTGGAGAAATTGTTGACTCGGTATACACCATTGAAATTGTTGAGCCGCTGTTGAAATCCGCTGAGAAAAAACTGGACAAACTTGGATATAAAAATATATTCTGTAAGGTCGGTGATGGCTATCTTGGCTGGCCCGAGGCGTCTCCCTTCGATGCCATAATCATCACAGCTGCTCCCCCGCGTATCCCCGAACCCCTGATTGATCAGCTGAAAGAAGGCGGACGGATGATATTGCCTGTAGGAGAATGGTATCAGGAACTCGTATTGATCACAAAAAAGAACGGTAAAATATCAAAAAAGAAATTATTGCCAGTCCGATTTGTTCCCATGACAGGAGAAATCCAGAAACAGGAAAATACAGAATAGTGGTTCTGGTATTATAAACTACCAGTATATCAAATTTGGAAATCATTTCATAAAACTGTTTTTATTATTCTGAATCTGACACACCAATGAAGGTAAAACAGTTGATTGACAATCACACTTATTCACCCTTCAGGCAAGAAGTATCCGAATCCTCTGCCAAACAGCTTTACGTTACAATCGTAGCATGGTCTTATAGGGTGGATATGCATTTTCTTGCCATAAGGAATCGCATGTATACAGATAGATACATCCCATGTATAAAGATGGATTATTTTTTCAAATAATACAGATAAATAGTATCCAATGACACTTATATCTAAATGTGGAAAACCCGCGAATCCTTTCCGCATCTGCCGGTCATCAACCGCGGATTTGGAGGCGCTCATATTTCGGACCTCCTGTATTACTATAATGATATCATAGAAAAATTTGATATCAATATCATCATTTTTTTTACTTGAATATTCTTCCTCAAACAGCTATATTCCGGTGTTCAGCATAATATTTGTCCTTATAACCAGAGTTACTGAAAATCATTACAATTTTAATTTCACCTTTTTTCAACGGCAATCGACAATGATTCCATTTATCGGTAATACGATGTAAAATAGTTAAACAGTATAATAAACCAGAGGGCCTTTTCCATGGATGCCAATAAAAAATCTTCACCCAACAATATTGACCAGATTCGGAATCTGATATTCGGTGAACAAATTCAGGATTATGAACGGCGTTTTCTGGAACTGGTAAAAAAGTTTGAGAATTTAAAAAAATCCCTCCAAACCCAAAAAAATGAATGGGATGAACAACTCAAAGAAATTGAACATAATTTCAAGCAATTATTGTCTGATCAACAAAATACTTTTCAGAAAGAATTGAGAAAACAAGCACAATCGATAAAACAGGAATTCCTCACAACGGAAGAGCGGCTATCGCAGCTTTCTGAGGATAAAATCGATAAAAATGAGATGGCAGATATGCTCATCAACCTTGCGATGCAGTTCAAAGGCGAATCTATTTTGGATCAATTAGACAGGGACATCTCTTCTCATGAACAAAAATAAGGGGTTGACAGGCACATCGATTGATCCGGCTTTTGAACAGCTGAAAGCATTACTGTTGAGCGATGACTGGAAAAGTTTCAATGAGATTCGAAATCAGGTAGAATCACTGGCAAAAGAGGTTCATGACAAAGATCAACTCATTGAAATACTCGATCCGGTCATTGCCGACCTGCTTGACCGAAAAATCCATGAATCCAAATCTGAAATGGCTGACGCACTCGCCCCCATCATGGGTGTTGCAATCAAACGTCAGATAGAAGACGCCAAAGAAGATATGGTGGATGCGCTCTATCCGATTATTGGCAGAATGGTTACCAAGGCTATCAACGAAGCAATGAAAAAACTGATTGAAGAAATCAATGCGCGTATTCAACAGGCAGCCAATACCCGTTTGATGATACTTGTTAAATCCAAAGTATTTAAGATACAACCAGCAGAAGTGGTACTTGCTGATGGTATTTTATTCCAGTTAGAGGAATTATTCCTTATTGAAAAGGAATCCGGTTTGCTGATTGGATATCAGAGTCAAAACAACGATCAATCAGACAAGAATGCGCATATTCTTGGCGGTATGCTGACTGCCATTCGACAATTTGTCAATGACGCATTTGCAAAAGACAAAAAAAGTGATTTACTTGAAATTCAGCATGAAGATCACAATATTCGGATTGACACAGGCAGGTATACAGTGCTTGCCGCTGTCTACAAGGGAATTTCACCCCATGATTTTCAGGATAATCTTCACGGTCTGCACCATCGAATTCACAACAGATACTACAAACGGCTCAGGGATTTCAAGGGAGAAACAACTGAATTTCAAGGCGTCAGTCCGATCATGAGACATCTATTTATAAAATACAGATATCATGGCTCAAATCTTAAATAAAAAAATATGTCTGCTGGGCGAATATGGAGTCGGCAAAACCAGTTTGATTCGACGGTTTGTTTATGACTTGTTCAGCGATGATTATATCACGACAATCGGCGTGAAAGTCACAGAAAAACTGCTGCCTCCCGTTGAAAAAGAAAAAAGAATGCAGCAATTCCGTTTCATGATCTGGGATATTGCCGGATCTGAGGAAGGTGCAATCAAGCATGAAAACTATTGGGTGGGCGCATCAGGAGCATTGATTGTCACAGATTTATGCCGGCCGGACACCTTTTCTTATACCTCATCAATTATTGAGAAATTGATGACCATTGTTAACGATCCTTCGATTGTTATTGTAGGCAATAAAGCGGATTTGATACCAGCAAACGAACTTAAGCCCCTTGAAACCACTTTAAAGGAAATAGCTCAAACATATCGATGTCCAGTGCTTCTCACCAGCGCAAAAACAGGTAAACGGGTTGAAGCAAGTTTTAACCGGCTGGCCCAATGTATGATGGAATAATCAATGACAGAATCATCTCTAAGCACAATCATTTTGGAGTCCCTGCAAGCCGGATGGATTTTTCTCGATCCAAATTTACGGATCACTCAATTCAATACTCATTTTCATAATTGGCACTCACATTTTCAAACCCTTAATAATCTCTTAATCACGGAAGTGCTGCCCGAAACTGTCGGACTGGATCTGACTTTTCAAGAGTTGATTTCAGGGAAACAAACTGCCTTTTCTCTGGCTCACATCGAAAAAAAATCTTCGAAAAAGGAAACTGGCTATTTCAACCTCATTTTTATCGCAACAAAAATCCCGGATAAACCGATACTTATCCTGTTTTTAAATGATACCAGTTTTGCCATGATGGCTCAAAAGGTTCAGCAGCAAACCTATGAAATCAAACTGATACGCAGTTTACTGAACACAAAAACAATCATGACTTCCGGATTAATCGGCTCATCTGAATCCATGAATCATTTAAAATACCTGATCGATAAAGTTGCTGCTGTCCCCTTTTCCACTGTGTTGATCCAGGGAGAGACGGGAACCGGAAAAAGTCTTGTGGCGCACATGATACATTATCAGACAGACAAGGAAGACAGGCCGTTTATTGAATTTAATTGTGCAGCCGTTCCCGAGACATTGCTTGAATCAGAACTGTTTGGATATGAAAAAGGAGCATTTACGCACGCTGCCATGTTTAAAAGGGGACTTTTAGAAGAAGCCGATGGCGGCACATTATTCCTCGATGAGATTGGAGATATCCCTCTGAAACTCCAGTCCAAATTATTAACCGTGCTTGAAACCCGCAAATTCCGTCGCCTTGGAAGTACCAGAGAAACAACTTCCAAATTTCGTTTGATAGCCGCCACCAACCGGGATTTAAAAATGATGGTTCAAGAAAAAAATTTCAGGGAAGATTTATATTACCGAATACAGGTAATCACTTTGAACTGTCCCCCACTGCGTGATTTGAAAAACGACCTGATATCCATCGCACAGCATTTCATTAAGAATTATAATCTGGAATTCGGAAAAACTGTCAGAGATCTGACACCCGAAGCCGTACAAAAACTGAAACAGTATACCTGGCCTGGAAATGTGCGGGAATTGCGAAACGTCATCGAACGGGCAATGATATTCAGCGAAGGACTTCATCTGGATGCAAACGATATTCAACTCCATCAAATGCAGAGTTCCTTAACTGTCAGCAGTGATTTCTCTTTACCAGAGAAGGGTCTCTCATTTGAAGCACTGGAAAAAGAACTTTTAAGACAGGCACTTGAACGATCCAACGGCAATCAGAGTCAGGCAGCCCGATTGTTGAAGATGAGCCGCGATACGTTCCGATACCGTCTCGAAAAATATAATATGCTGGAATTATCATGAATCGATCTGAGATAAAAATATCAGTCTGGGGATCGTTGTTTTTTATTTTTCTTTGTTTCTTTTGTTTAAAAACACATCTTTACCGTATTCCTTATCAATTAAAATCCCGTTGCATCGAACAGATTGAATCCCTGGGCGGAACATGCACGTATATTTCATTGAATGGCCGGAGGGCTCGAGTCACCGGAACAGTAACAGATGAAAAAATAATCGGTCGTTTAAAAACAGCATTACCGAGGATACCGGGCTTACGAGTCATCTCCGCTGATTTTCAGCTTGATGAAGATACCATTAAGGTTTCAAAGATGCGATGGCTGTCGAATCAGCATATTTATTTTAAAAAAAACAGCGCAGAGCTGCATCCCTCAGCAAAGGGAATTCTTGATTCATTGGTCGCTTTTTTAAAACAACATTCAACAATGCATCTTGACATCAGGGGGCATACGGATTCGAGAGGCAGTCAATTATTCAATAAGGTTCTGAGTGAAAAACGGGCGTATACCATCCGCGATATGCTTTTACATTCCAATTGTGATTCAACCCGTCTTCACACTTTTGGAATGGGAGAGCTGTTGGCGGATTCATTATCACTGGAAGATTCGCTGGCGCGCCGTGTTGATTTTAATCTTAAAGAGGATTCTTTATGATCTATCTTGCCGGAGAAATGCTGATTTGTTTGTTTGCGTCTTTAACGATTGGTTTTATATCAGGATGGTTTTTGCGTGGCGCCGGTTTGAAAAAAAAACTGAGGCATATTGAAAAAGTCTATCAGATCAATTTGGCCAGCCTGAAATCAAAAGATGTTCCAAATAACTGATTGTATTATCTTTGATAAAATAATCCGTAAAATCCGTCTCATTTTTATTTAATCAGTAGCTATTTTATACCGATCATGTTTCATTTTCACTTGACGATTTTGTTCTGAAGCCAATTTTTCATCACATTGTGTTATAACACCCAATTCAAACCATTTTTATCGTGTGATCTAACCCATTTAACAGTTCTTTCACATCTATGAATGAATCGATATATTTTTCCATAAACTTTTGTTTTGATTATTATTAGACAGGCTATTAACAGGATCTGTAAAAATTGGCATACAAGTTGAATCTGTAAAAACGTGAATTTAAAAGGACAAATAAAGCAAATGAATTCAGCCATGAATAACATTTTACTATATGATCCCTTCATGTACGACACGAACAATCAGAAAATGAAAAAAAAATCATCATATCATATACTGATTGTTGAAGATGAAATGATTGTCGCTATGGATCTGGCAAACAAGCTTGAAGAGTATGGATATCATATTGTCGGTCTGGTAAAAAACGGCCAGGATGCTGTAACAATGGCAATTCAGTTAAATCCTGATATTATTATTATGGATATTGATTTGCCTGGAAGAGTGGATGGCATTGCCGCTGCAAAAATGATTCAAAATAACGTGGCCGCAAAAATTATTTTCGCATCCGGTCACAGTAATAAGGATCCTCGAATAAAAAGAATCATTGAAGACGGCACTTATCCATTTGTCTCCAAGCCCTACTATAGTGAAACTTTAAAAGAAATTATCTCTGAGTTCTAAATATTTCTTACAGACGATAGGCCGGAAATAATTGTATTGATTCGATACTCCCAGTTAAATCCCGGAATAATTTCTTTAACAATTCCTTTAAAATGCGCTTTCCCGAAAACGCAGCTATTCATGAAGCGTGAAACATGATATGAATATGTTGAATCATGCTACAATCTGTATATTTATTGAATAGACTGCAGACAGAGGTTGTGGTTTTATGAATAACAAATAAAGGAAAACCGTTTTTATTGTTTTTTTATTGACTTTTACCCTTTCAATCACTTAATTCAATTAATCTTGTAAAATCGAATGTTCATCATCACAGGGAACCATATGAAAACATTTTCAATATTTAAGCAATGGATATGCGTTACTCTTTTATTGAACTCGCTGCTTTTATCATTAAAAGGTTCACTCGGTTATCAATATATTGCTCCTGAGAATCCCCACATTCAATACACGGGACGTATCAATTTTTCAGATCCGTCTGCACCTGTACTGTATTGACCCGGCACATACATCAAGGCAAACTTCCAGGGCACATCCCTGCAGATCATTCTGGATGATTCGCTTGGCCGCAATTTCTACAATGTCATTTTGGATAATCATATAGAGAATTTACTTATTCTCAGTTTCCGCAAGGGTACACATAACTATCCCGCAGCTGTTGGATTTAAAGATACCATTCATCATGTCATGCTTTTTCGCCGGACCGAAGGATTTTCGGGTCCGACCCGGTTCAAAGGATTCATTCTGGATAAAGACAAGATACTGTCCTCCCACCCAAAACCTCCTCCGCACAAAATCGAAATTTACGGAAACCCGGTTACCTGCGGCATGGGCAATGAAGTCCCTGATCAGGATGAAGATGAAAATAATGCCAAACGGAATAATTATATGGCCTATGGAGCGATTACTGCCAGAAATCTGAATGCGGATTATACCTGCATAGCAAAAAGCGGTATCGGTATTATCATCAGCTGGTTTAACATGACAATGCCCGACTACTACGACAGGCTGGATCCGTGGGATCCTGGCAGCCGATGGGATCTTAACTTATGGACTCCGGATCTGGTGGTCATTAATCTGTTTCAAAATGACAGCTGGCTGATCAATAAACTGGATCCGGTTCCCGATGAAGCACAGATCATTCAGGCATATGTGGATTTTGAACAAACGATTCGGAAAAAATATTCCAATGCCTTCATCCTCTGCACACTGGGCAGTATGGATGCGGTTAAAACCGGATCGCCATGGCCGGGATATATTCAAAAAGCAGTTGATCAATGCCGACAAGACCATGACGATGATAAAATTGATACACTTTTCTTTGATTTTGACGGTACATACAAACATCCGCGTGTCCGGCATCATCAGGTGATGGCAAAAAAGCTGACCGCATTTATCAAGAAAAAATTGAATTGGTAATCAAGAAAGACCTTTTTCCCAACGCTCCCCCTGACAAGGGGGACCTCGATCCGCTTTCTGGATCGAGGAGGGGATTTGCTCCCCCTGACTAGGCAGATACTTGTTTTATCAAAAAAAAACTTGCTAAATCCCTACCGGTTTAAAGTTTCCAGATGCATGCTATTATCAGAAAGACTTGCTTTGATTATACATCAAACTGGCTGAGCCAATAAACAGCAGAAGAAATAATTGCTCCCCCTGACAAGGGGGATCCAGCGAAGCTGGTAGGGGGTTTGTCCCCCTGACAAGGGAGACCTCGATCTGATCTCCAGATCGAGGAGGGGATTCCCCCCTGCAATCACTTCATCAATATCATCTTGATCACCTGTTCAAATGATTGGCTTCCCTTCTGACTTTCGGCTTTCATTTTACAGAAATAGATACCGGAGCTTAAAGATTCATCATTGAAAACAAAATGATGTTTGCCCGGCGGATAACTCGCTTTCTTAATCTCCCTGACCTGTCTGCCAAGAATATCATATAAAACAAACGTCACATCGCTTTGATACGGCACAGAAAATTTCAATGTGGTTTCGCCATTAAAGGGATTGGGATAATTGTTTTCCAATTGATAGGCATCAGGCTGCATGACACTCTTTTCATCAACCGAAGTCATGACTTGCTTCAGCGAGATATTATCGACATAAAGAATTCCCGTTGTTCCTTCAAGCATAAAACCGGCAATTGCTTCGGACGTACTTGAAGAACGTTTTGTGAATTCATATGCATAATGTTCCGAGCTGGTACCCATTGGAACACTGCCGATACGGGAATAATCCCTGCTCGCCGTATTATTGGCTACCATGGGATTTATATTCAGTTCCTGATCGGCCCAGGCATCGAATTCGAAACAATAAGTCTGATCTTCTAAAAGTTCGACCGGATATTGAAAAACATAGGTGCCTCCGTTATTGCCGGATATCAAACGAAGATGATACACACCATCATTCACTTCACCCTCTGCATTGACATACCCGTACATCCCAAAAATCCAGAAATCGTCCCCGCTTGAAAAATCCCCATTGAGTATTTGATCATCCCCTGGTCCGATTCGTTTGATCATCGTTGCTTCTTCATTGGAAAAACCGGATTCCACTCCGGTTTTGCTGACGGAAGTGATCCTGAAATAATGATACTGCATATTCTCTAAATTTTCGAATGTTTTCATGGTCAGCCGGCTCGAATCCAGGATCGCGGTCGGATGAGGATCTGTCCCATGATAGATATTGTAATAATCCACATCCGGATCACCGAACTGGTTGAACAGCAACGTAACACCTGTAGATCCGGATTCAATGATCAGATAGGGCCTGACAGCGGGTACGTTCCAGTCGAATTTATAGGTACGGTAACACTGGTAATGGTCGACAAAATTCATCTCATAGACGACCGCCCCTTCCCGGGTTACTTCCGTGGCTTTCGGACGTCCGCCCACCGCCCAGTTGATCAGCGTATTGCCGTTGGGCAGACGCTCGGCATTGCCCATAAAATGAGAAAACTGAGCCTCGGGATCCTGCCTGTATTCCCATTTCAGTGTGGCGGTCATGGCATCGGGATCCAGTTCATATTCAACCGCACGGGAAGTTCGCGGATTATGATTGTTCCCATTGTCAAAAAGCAGATAGTGATTGTCCCCCAAAACACGAATGGCATGCTGTCCCGAAAATCCCCCTAACGGATCATCCACAAAAGTAAAATCGCTGTTGATCCCACCCCATTTCCAGAGAATCTCGCCGGTTTCCCGCTGTATTTTGTAAACGGCGCTCATGTGCCGACAGGAGACTATCAGATTGTTGTCTTCGTCCACATCGATGGCGTTCATATGAGGAAATCGTCCGCCGTATTTGACATGCTCTTCGATTTGTGTGAACTCAGCGATATTCAGCTCTTCCTGCGAGTCAAAATGCAATATACAGTTGCCCTCACTGTCGAATTCCTGCAAATGCGAAAAATCGATATTTGCTTCTGTTCTTCCCCCTTCAAAAAATTGGCTCATATCAACTTCCCGGTATTGCCGGGCGATCATCAGGTAATGGCCGTTTTTAAGCACCACACACTCATGCTCGTCGACCATATAATCCTTTTCATAATCAAAATCGTCTTCATCTTCGATTTGCGCTAAAAAGGTATCCACCACGGCATAAGTGGAATCATAGGCAATAAAGGCTCCACCTGGAATCCTGTTAATATTCGGTATATAACGGGCGGTCAGCAGGCCATTGGGCTGCACT
>Ga0272442_10003758_pt1 | contig 21146 bp, 18 predicted proteins | sample SSMForm2O_FD_200262 | JGI IMG/M metagenome (GOLD analysis project Ga0272442, IMG submission 200262) | Marine sediment archaeal communities from Little Sippewissett salt marsh, Falmouth, MA, United States - SSM-Form-2O | ecosystem: Environmental > Aquatic > Marine > Wetlands > Sediment ... | reverse complement strand
AAGATACGCCCAGAATTCACCGGGATTCTTATGCTTGTTCCGAACCGGTTCGGAAAGATTGATTTCTGATTTATTTTCCATTTTGCTATTATAGCATATTGGATACAGGTGACAAGTGACATGTCACCTGTGACAAGAAAAGAGTCCACGGTCCACACCGAAGCTCCGTCCGGGGCAGGCAGACCACGGACCACAGAAATATTAAACGTGCCTGCAGGGTCAAATCCAGATGCTTCGCTACTATGCTAAACACTGATGTTCTTGCTCTTGGCTCTTCGTTATTCTCAGTATCAACTTTTTACTTTCGCCTTTTTACTTGAGCGTTAGCGCCAATCTGTGTTAATCATCTCGTCTATCTGTGTTCATCAGTGTATTTCATCGGTGTTCATTATATTCACTTGTGACCTGCCTGCCCCGAGTATGTCCTCGGGGTGACTTGTAACTTGTGACTTTAGTTATCTGTGTTCATCATCATTAAAAGTCTTATAATTACATGCGGAGTACTTCCAGAAAGGCATTCTGCGGTACTGAAACTTTGCCCAGCTGTTTCATCTTTTTTTTACCTTCTTTCTGTTTTTCCCATAACTTGCGTTTTCTGGTAATATCACCTCCGTAACATTTAGAGGTCACATTTTTGCGCATAGCCGAAACTTTGACCGCAGCAATGACTTTGGCCCCGATAGCAGCCTGAATAGCGATCTCAAACATCTGTCTGGGAATAAGTTCTTTCAGTTTGCGTACGATCTGGCGGGCTTTGGTCTCTGCTTTTTCTCTGTGTACCAAAAAAGAAAAAGCTTCCATCTGTTTCTTATTGAACAAAATGTCGATTTTAACAATATCTGTTTTACGGTAACCTATAAACTCATAATCAAGCGAAGCATAGCCTCTGGTTACTGACTTGATCTTATCATAATAATCGACTACAATTTCTGCCAGAGGCAGCTCAAAAATAAGATTGACCCTGTCTGTACCGACATACTCGGTTTTTATGAACTCGCCTCTCCTGCCTTTGGACAATTCGCAGAGAGGGTCCATGTATTCGAAAGGAGTCATGATAGTTGCCCGGACATACGGTTCTTTGACCTCTTCGATGCGTGTGGGGTCAGGCATCTGGTGAGGGCTTTCCACATTAAACTCAGTACCGTCGTTTTTCAAGACAGTGTACATGACATTAGGAGAAGTCAGGATCAGGTCAAGATTGAATTCCCGTTCCAGCCTTTCCTGAACTATTTCCATATGCAGCAGGCCGAGAAAACCGCAGCGGAAACCGTGCCCCAGAGACCCCAGATTATCCGGCTCATAAACTATAGATGAATCAGCCAGGCGCATTTTCTCCATGGCATCACGCAATAAAGGATAATCCTGAGCGGAAGTGGGAAAAATACCGCAGAAGACCATAGGCGGTATTTTCTGATAGCCTTCCATGGGAGCTGAGGTCGGGTCTGCAGCCAGGGTAATAGTATCTCCCACATCGACTTCTTCGGGATTTTTAATACTGCAGCAGATATAGCCTACTTCACCGCAGACAAGCTTATCTTTTTTTTCCTGTGCAGGCAAAAATACTCCTATCTCCTCTACCCGGAAATTGCCTCCCAGATGCATCATCACAATCTGGTCACCCGGTTTTACCTCGCCTTCAAAAATACGGACAAAAAGGATCACTCCTTTATAACTGTCATAAAGAGAATCAAAGATCAAAGCTTTAAGGGTTTTATTTTTTTCTTTCTGAGGAGACGGTATCTCTTTGATCACCCGTTCCAGAACTTCCCTCACTCCGCTGCCGTCCTTTGCCGAGACACTGCTGATCTCGTCTTTTTTAAAGCCGTAGATAGATTCCAGCTGGGCCGAAACCCGTTTAACATCAGCGCTGGGAAGATCGATCTTATTCAATACCGGTATAATATGCAGATCATTTTCCAGAGCCAGATAAAAATTGGCCATGGTCTGAGCTTCTACTCCCTGAGCAGCATCAACCAGAAGTATCGCGCCTTCACAACCGCGCAAAGATTTGGCTACTTCATAAGCAAAATCCACATGTCCGGGGGTATCAATAAGATTTAATATGTATTCATTGCCGTCAGCTGACTTGAAAGGAAGGCGCACTGCTTTTGCTTTAATCGTAATGCCCCGTTCCCGTTCCAGGTCCATACTGTCTAAAACCTGCTGTCCCGACTTTCTGGAATCAAGCGCGCCGCAGATCTCCATGATCCTGTCGGCCAGAGTGGATTTACCGTGATCGATATGAGCAATGATGCAGAAATTCCTGATATTTTTTTGTTCTGACATAATAAATTAAATAGGGACAGGTCCCCTTTTTTTCTCCTAAAACTACACTCTATATCGTGAAAAATTAATCATTAACCACCAGATACAGTATACTTTCTACTAAAATAAATGGGACCTGTCCCTATTTATTTTGAAATGATATAAGAGGCAAGCTTATCTACAACCTGCGCAATATTAAGATCGCTGGTATCGACATAGCAGGCATCGTCGGTCCGTTTTAAAGGACCGTGAGCCCGGCTGAAGTCAGCCCGGTCTCTTTGTTCAACCTGCATTGTAATTTCTTCCAGAGATATGTCAATGCCTTTTTGTTTAAGTTCTTTATGCCTGCGCCCGGCTCTTGATCCCACATCCGCATCCAGATAAAATTTATGTTCTGCCGCAGGAAAGACCACAGTGGTTATGTCCCTTCCTTCCACTACCACATCTTTATCTTCAGCCAGCCTGCGCTGCAAAAGCACCAGCTTCTCTCTGACCAGGGGGTTAGCCGCGATCCTGGAAATGTTTTTGGCGATTACCGGCATCCGTATATCTTCAGTCACTTCTTTACCGTCGACAAAAACTCTGCTGCCTTTAAATTCAAGATCTAATTCTTCAGCCAGTCTGCCCATAGCTGTCTGATCATCCAGGTCAAGGTTTTCCTGCAAGGCCTTTAACGTAACTGCCCTGTATGTAGCTCCTGTATCAAGATAAGAAAATTTAAGCTTTTCGGCAAGAAGTCTGGAAACAGTTGTTTTTCCCGAACCTGCCGGCCCGTCAATAGCTACGACCATGAATCACCTCCTGATTACGCAGAACGAAGATCTTTTATAACTTGTTCATAACAACGCTGTTCATTTTACGTTTACTCTGTTCCAGCATTGATTTAAGTTTTTTTCTGTCATTACTTTTTAAAACAGAACAATAATCTTCCAGGGTTCTGATCATCTTTTTCAAAGAAGACAGCAGATTACCCCGGTTGCTGAGAAAAATATCTGCCCAGAGCTCAGGCGAAGAACAGGCCAGTCTGGTCATGTCCCTGAACCCGGTAGCAGCATATCCGGCGTCTTTTTTATCAGTAACCCCGGATAAAGCAAAAGAAAGCAAATGCGGCAGATGAGAAACCGCAGCTAAAATACGATCGTGTCTTTCTGCCGTCATCCATACCGGATCAGATCCCAGAGTCTGCCATAATTTTGCTATCCTGAGCTGGACAGAACTTTTCCCTCTGCCCACACAAATACATAATGCTCCCCGGTAAAGGTCAGGTCTGGAATATTGTATTCCCTGTTTTTCACTGCCGCATAAAGGGTGGCAGCCGGTAAAATTAGAGGGATACGGCAGTATTTCCTCTGCTTTAACACAGATCCCTGATTTGGTGCTGCCCATATCTATAAGCAGGGTTTTTTTTACCAGTACAGGTGCCATCTTTGACAGAAGATCAATGATCGCTGAAACCGGTGTACTGAGCACGATCAAGTCCTTGCCCCTGACTATTTCTTCCAGATCAGTGCTGACTTGATCAAAAATTGCGGCTTTTTTTAATTTAAGCAGAGACTTTTTACTGCGGGCAAAAGCATACAGTTTGATCAAAGGAAATTTTTCTTTTAAGGCCAGGGCCAGAGATCCCCCCATAAACCCGGCCCCGATAATGGCTACTTTTTTAAACATTTATTTATAAAAATTTTAAAAAGATGAACACTGATGCTTCGCTACTATGATAAACACTGATATTTATCTGTGTTAATCATATCCTTGTCTGTGTTAATCTTCATATCTATATTGTACGGTTTACGGATTCTGCCACTGAAGACAATTCTTTCATAAGTTCATCGAATTTGGCCGGCAATAACTGCTGAGGACCGTCGCTTAATGCTTCCTGCGGATTATCATGCACTTCCAGCAAAAGTCCGTCACAGCCGCAGGCTACCGATGCTTTACACAAAGGAGATACCAGCGACCATTTCCCTGTAGCATGAGAAGGATCGACCACTACCGGCAGATGAGACAAACGCTTAACCACAGGCACCATACTCAGGTCAAGGGTATTTCTGGTAGCAGTTTCAAAAGTTCGTATGCCCCGTTCACAGAGTATGACATTAAAGTTGCCCCCGGAAAGAATATATTCTGCGCTCATCAAAAGTTCGTTCACTGTCGCGCTTAAGCCCCGTTTTAAAATTACCGGTTTCTGAGTCAGTCCGACTTCTTTAAGTAAAGTAAAATTCTGCATATTCCTGGCCCCGATCTGAAAGACATCAGTATAATCAGCCACCAGCTCTACGTCTCTGGGGTCCATGACTTCGGTTACCGTAGGTATATCGTAAAGCTCGGAAGCTTCTTTTAATATTTCCAGTCCTTTCTCGCCCAGGCCCTGAAAACTGTAGGGAGAAGACCGGGGCTTATAGGCACCGCCGCGTAAAAGGTCAGCGCCTGATTTTTTTACTTTTTCTGCTATGGACAAAAACTGTTCTCTGGATTCAATGGAACAGGGCCCGGCTATGACCATGATCTCAGTGCCGCCGAAAGACACTTTCTCGCTGATCTTGACTACAGAGCTTTCCGGCTTGAATTCACGCGATACCAGTTTATAGGGAGCCAGAACAGGTATGACCTGTTCTACTCCGGGAAATATCTCAAAAGGCTGGACCCGGGCGATCTCTTCCGGGCCGATCAGACCGACGATCGTCCGTTCCACACCCTTGGAGACCATGGGCTTAAGTCCGAGTTTCTGCACCCGGTCAATAACCCGCTCTACTTCATTGGAAGTTGCTTCTTTTTTAAATACAATAATCATAATTTTCCTCCACTATTTATGATAAACACTGATGAAAATCTATGATGAACACTGATAATATTAGTACCCTGTGACGAATAGCAATAGTCTTAAGTCCTAAGTCGGAAAACATTTTAATTTATCTCTGCTTAAGACTTACAGCTCTATCCCGGGCATCAATATCGGAAATCAAGTTTCATAATACAAAGTCACAAGTCACAAGTCACAAGTCACAAGTCACAAGTCACAAGTCACAAGTCACAAGTCACAAGTTTATTATATGCCCACGATTTGCGGACCATTGCAAAATACAACTATTTTTATCTGCGCGCTTCCGCACGCATAATCTTCACATCCCCCACGCGGAAGCGTGGGGTGCGAATATCTTTTTATTTGCCACCGAAGGTGGCATCTTACACCCTAGCCCCTAAACGCTATACCCTGTTTTTTCATAAAGGCTTTAAGGGCTTTGATAAAAGCCCGGTTTTCTTTCTGCAGTCCCACAGTGACCCGGAAATAACGCTTCAGGCCCCAGCCGCACAGCATGCGAACGATCACGCCCTGAGAAAGCAGATAGCGGTTCAATTCTGCGGTGTCCCGGCCGAAATCGATCAATATGAAATTGGTCTGGCTTTTAACATATTCCAGGCCCAGTTTGTCCAGTTCTTTATAGATATATTCTTTGCCTTTTTCCACCAGATTTTTTACTTTTTTCAAAAAAGCTTTCTGGTCCAAAGCGACTGCGGCACAGACCTGGGCAAAACGGTTAACATTAAAAGGATCTCTGACTGTATCCAGGATCCGGGCGATCTCAGGCGAAGTGACCGCGTAACCGACCCTTAACCCGGCCAGGGCATAAGCTTTGGAAAAAGTCCTGGTCAGAATAATATTGCCCCGTTTGCGGATCAGATCCAGAGTGCGGGGGAAATCTCTGGCTGTGACAAATTCATAATATGCTTCATCAAAAAGGACCAGAATTTCCCGGGGTATTTTTTTCAAAAATCTTTCCACTTCTTTGTCAGTGACATAAGTACCGTGCGGGTTATCAGGATTAGCGACAAAGATCAGTTTTGTTTTTCTGCTTACAGCCGCAGCCATGGCCTCCAGGTCTAAACGGTTATTTTTAAAAGGGACCCTGGTTACTCTGGCTTCTTCGATCAGGCCCTGGATCTCATAGATCAAAAAAGTGGGAAATCCGATTATGATCTCATCTTTTTTTTCCAGGAAAGCGCGCAAAGCCATGACCAGGATATCGTCGGACCCATTGCCGAATACCAGCTGGTCCGGGGAGACTTTAAGTTTTTTGGCCAGGATCTTGCGCAGATAAAAACAGCTTGCTTCAGGATAACGGCTGATCTGATCGATCTCAGCCATGACTGCTTTGCCTATATAGGCAGGCGGAAAAGGGATCTCATTGGAAGCCAGTTTATACACAGTTTCCAGTCCCAGCTCTCTTTTAACTTCTTCTACAGGTTTGCCCGGCACATAAGGCTTGACTTTTTTCAATGCTTTTTTCATCTCTGCCATATCAACTCTCCTTTGGGTATGAACCTAAGATCTTGACAAAATTACAGCGCCGTTCCAGCTCCTTGATGCTTTTTTGCACCACTTCCTGTTTATGGTGTCCGTCCAGATCAACATAAAAATAATATTCCCAGGCTTTTTTCTTGGAAGGCCGGGACTCGATCCTGGTCATATTCACGTCATTACGCTTAAAAGAATACAAAGCCCCGTATAAAGCCCCGACCTTATCTTTTACCGAAAACAGCAAAGAAGTCTTATCATTACCTGAAGGGGGGCTGTCATTCTGGGACACCACCAGAAACCGGGTGATATTGGAAGTGCTGTCCTCCACCGATGCGTGCAAAATCTTCAGATTATACAAAGAAGCCAGGATCCTGCTGCCCATGCAGGCGGCATTGCTTTCTGTCTGCACTTCATGCGCGGCCCGGGCCGTAGACAACACCGGTATCAATTCCACCTGAGGCATATGAGCTGTAAGCCAGTTGCGGCACTGAGCAAAGACCTGAGGATTGGAATAGATCTTTTTTATCTTTTTTGTTCCTTTTTTAGTTAAAAGATTGTGTTTGATGGTCATCACTATTTCGGCACAGATCTTTAAAGGGGAATCATAAAGCATGTCCAGAGTATAATTGATCACTCCTTCATGGGAATTCTCCACAGGTACTACCCCGAACTCAGCATGGCCTTTTTCCACTGAGGAAAAGACTTCCTCGATACTGTCACAGGGAAGAAAATCCACTTTTTTGCCGAATTTTTTGGCTGCAGCCTGATGAGTAAAAGTACCTTCCGGACCCAGATAAGCAATCATCAGTTTTCCGCGCAAAGACCGGTATACGGAAAATATATCGTTAAAAATAAGTTCCAGGTCGGAATCCTTCAGATCGCTCTTATTCAGCTTTTTCAGTCTGCGCAAAATAGCCATTTCCCGTTCAGGAGAATAAATGTCCATCTTACGGTCATCTTTGACTTTATTGACTTTCTGCACTTCTTTAGCTCTGGCGATCAGCAGGTCCAGAAGTTTATTATCAATAAGATCGATCTTTTTCCTTAATTGACTAAGCATAATTACCCCTTTTTAATCCTGGCAATAACCGATTGATAAGACGACTGAGTGCCTATATCATTCCAGTATCCGGAAAAAGTATATCCCAGCACCGGTACTTTTCCGCTAAGCCAGCTTATATAAACACCAAGCATATCAGAATGTTTTCCGCTGTTTACATACTCTTCCAGAAGTCTGACCGTTGATGCGGGGAAAAAATAAATGCAGGTAGCGACCAGAGTGCTTTGCGGATTTTCCGGTTTTTCCTCAAACTCGATGATCCTGTTGCTGCAGTCCAGTTTGACCACACCCATATGGGAAGACTGCGCAATATCTTTTATATCATAAAGTCCCACCACAGGGAAGGACTTATTATCCAGAGAAAAATCAAAAAACCCTTTCAAATCCCAGTCAAAAAAGTTATCAGATCCCAGAACCAGCCAGTCATCTTTTTCCCCGGAAAGAGAAAGATAAAGGTCTCCGATCGCGCCCAGCCTGTTTTCGGGACAAGTCGACCCGTCATTGATAACCCGCAGGTTTTTAAATCCGCATTGCGTTTTCCAATCCCGGAACTGAGGATAAAAGCGGTCATTGGTCACCAGTACTATCTCTTCGATATCTGCAAAACGGGAAAGGTCTTCTATTTTTTCGATCAGATAATTAATTAACGGAGTTCCCTCAAGCGGCAGTAAGGCCTTGGGAATATTTCTGGTAAGAGAAGATAATCTGGTGCCGTAACCGGCAGCTAGGATAAGTAAACGCATTATACACTAATATATTTTTGATAATCATCTTTAAGAAGGTGTTTAACGCTGTCCTGAAGAAATTTTTCCAATTCCCTGGCAGTAGAAAACGACAGGCATTTATCAACTATTTTTTCGGCATCGGAAACATTAAGTTTACTGATCAGTTCTTTGACCCTGGGGATACGCGGCGGCGGCATGCTGAACTCATCCAGGCCCATACCAAGCAAAAGCACTGTAAACAAAGATTCTCCTGCCATTTCTCCGCACATACCGCTCCAGATATTATTGTTGTGCGCGCAAGCGATAACATTGCGGATAAGTTTCATCACTGCCGGGTGCGCCGGTTCATAAAGATAAGCTACTTTTTCGTCGGCTCTGTCCACGGCCAGAGAATACTGTATCAAATCATTGGTGCCGATACTGAAAAAGTCGCATTCTTTAGCCAGAACATCAGCGGTCAAAGCTGCCGATGGTACTTCTATCATTACTCCCACTTCCAGATCATCTTTGAATTTTTTGTGTGATTTTTTTAATTCTCTTTTGCATTCGTCCAGAATAGCTTTGGCCTGGCGCAGCTCTTCCACTCCCGAGATCATGGGGAACATTATCCTTACTTCCCCTTCCACTGAAGCCCGGAGTATCGCACGCAGCTGGGCTTTGAATATCTGAGGGTTAGCCAGACAAAAACGTATCGCACGCCAGCCCAGAAAAGGGGTCATCTCCCTGGGCACTTCAGGTTTGGAAAGAAACTTATCGCCTCCGATATCAATGGTCCGTACGATAACCTGATGAGGATTGGCTTTTTTGATCACATTGGCGTAGGCATTGAACTGCTCTTCTTCAGTCGGCAGATCACGCCGGCCCAGAAACATATATTCGGTACGGTAAAGGCCGATGCCTTCAGCCCGGAAAACATCTACCAGAGGCAGTTCCTCAGGCAGTTCGATATTAGCAGAGATCACTACCCGTTTACCGTCTTTGGTGTGCGCTTTAAGGTACTTGGGGATATGTATGGCCCGGGTACCTTTTTTGATCACAGCTTTTTTCTTTTTATAGCCTTCCAGCTGTTTTTCCGTGGGATTAACGTAAACCAGACCTTCTTTCCCGTCAATGATCAAAGTATCGCCCTGTTTTATCTTTTGAGTTATGATCTCAGTGCCGACTACTGCCGGCATCCCGAGATTGCGGGCAATAATAGCAGTATGAGAAGTACGGCCTCCGATATCGGTAACAAAACCCAAAATCTTATTTTTCGGCAAAACCGCTGTTTCGGAAGGAGACAGGTCATGAGCGACGATTATTACTTTCTCTTTCAATTGTTCCAGGGTCATCGTTTCCTTTTTCAAAAGCTTGTGCAGGACCCGTTTAGCAACATCTTCAATGTCAGTAGCACGCTCTCTTAAATAATCGTCATCAAGTTTTTTCAGAGTATCACTGTATTTCCTGATGCTCTGCGAAAAAGCGTATTCAACATTGACTTTTTTATCCTTGATCAAATTTATGATATCTTCGATCAGGATCCGGTCTTCCAGAACCAGCATATGCGCTTCAAATATCTTGCCGTGTTCAGAGCCCATATTTTCGGCAATTCTTTTCTGCAGTTTAGCGATCTCTTTCCTGGTTTCGATCAAGGCTTCTTCCAGACGGTATATTTCACGGGAAAGGTCCTCATAGGCGATCTTATGCCTGGGTACGTCAAGGTCTTCAGTACCGATAAAAAATGCTTTACCGATAACGATCCCTATTGAAGCGGAAATACCTTTAATTTTGCTCATGATCTTTTTCCAGAAAATCCTTAAGTTCGATCAAAGCCTGATCGGCATCGATCCCTTCCACAATAAGTTTTATACAAACCCCGCGGTTTATACCCAGGCTGAGCAAACCGATAATAGATTTGCCGTCAACCATTTCTCCGTCCTTTTCTATCTTAACCGAAGAATGATACTTATTGGCAAGCTGCACGAACAAAGCAGCCGGCCGTGCATGCAGGCCATGCGTATTTTCGATTGTTATCTCTTGTTCAAGTTTCTGCATTTTCTTTTAAAAGAATTAAAAATATTTATTATTTCTTTGGCAGTCTGATGCGAATCATGGTGCAGATAATTAGAACGGCAGACCACATCCTGTTCAAAAACATTAAAGCCCATACCCCTTATCCGGGAAACATCGGGTATAACCGGAAAAGAATGCTCCTGAGCATAATTATAAAGCAAAGCCTGATCCAGACGTCCGTTATTTACCAGAACGGAATTAATTATAGTTTTACCGGCATGACCGCATAAAGCGGAAACATGGTCATACGCGGTATAACCGTCTGTTTCTCCGTGCTGAGTCATGACATTACAGACATACAATTTTAAAGCATCGGAACGGGCCGCAATAGCATCGGAAATGCCTTTGATCAGAAGATTAGGCAAAATACTGGTAAACAGGCTTCCCGGGCCAAGCAGGATCAGATCAGCCGTATTGATCGCTTCAATGACCTGAGGATTAGCGCTGACCTGCTCCGGCATAAGATATATTTTTTTTATTGATTTATCTCCCTGAGGTATTTTATCTTCGCCCTCCCGGCTCGATCCGTCAGTATATTCAGCTTTCAGCCTGATCTTATCCAGACTGGAAGGCAGCACTTTTCCCCTGATGGCCAGAACTTTGCTCGATTCCTCCACCGCGGACTTAAAACTTCCCGAGACCTGGGTCATAGCAGTAATAAACAGATTACCGAAACTATGACCTTTAATCCCGCCGCCTTCGGTAAACCTGTATTGAAACAGATCGCGCATCAATTGCGGCGCCTCAGCCAGAGAAACCAGACAATTTCTTATATCTCCCGGAGGCAGTATGCCGAATTCCTGACGCAGTCTTCCCGAAGATCCGCCTTCATCGGCAACCGCTACAATAGCCGTAATATTGGTAGTATACTCTTTCAGCCCGGCCAGCAAAGTAGACAGACCGTGTCCGCCCCCCACTGCCACAAGTTTCGGGCCCTTGGACAAAAACCGGTTTTCATAAATTATATCGATCAGATCTTTCCCTTTACCGGGGTAAATAGCCTCGAAAAAACTCTGCATCAGACGGAAAACCCCGATCAGCAAAGTTATCAGTCCCACGGAATAAATAAAATAAAAAAGGACTTTAGAACCGAAATAATTATCCCTGTACCTGGATGAGATCAGAATGATAACAACTCCGATCAAAAGGAAAGATATCCACCGTTTTATTTTTAAACCCGGATAAAACCAGCGAATAAATTTAATAACCCTGTTCATCGTACGACAGCAACCTGTTTCTTTAACAGTGCCACTATCTCCGGCTCAGAATGTTCTGTTTTTATCTGCTGGACAAAATACCTGTCCCTGAGCATCCGGGCCCAGAGAGCAAGCATCTTAAGATGCAGACCCGCCTCTTTCTGGTTGGATAAAAGCAGCACGATTATGGAAACCGGCTCTTCATCCAAAGAGTCAAAATCAAAGCCTTCCCTGGAGATACCAACACACACCACAAAATTTTTAATCAGATCAAGACGGGCATGAGGAAGAGCAATACTGCCCCCTATCGCAGTAGACCCCATATCTTCCCTATGCATCAGAGCTTTAATGATATCTTTCTTATAATCAGGATTAATTTTACCTGAGGCGACAAGATTAGTAACCAGAGCGGTTATAATTGCTTTTTTGTTTTTGCCTTTTAGATCGAGGACAACATTTTGTGGGTCAAGGAAATCAGTCAGATCTACTTGCATAAAATCCTCTTAAGAATGGAGCGAGGGACGGGACTTGAACCCGCAACCTCCACGTTGGCAACGTGAAGCTCTACCATTGAGCTACCCTCGCGCCTTCTAAATTATCAAAAAAAACATAAATTTGCCGCACGGCAATTCCATGCGGACGGTGAGAGTTGAACTCACACCTCTTTCGAGACAGGATCCTAAATCCTGCGCGTCTGCCAATTCCGCCACGCCCGCATTATATATATTATACATACAGGAGCAGAAACGGAAAGAGCCATTTTGCGCTTTAGCACAAATGTTACAAGTCAGAAGTAAAAAGTCGAAGATAAATCAATCTCTTCACTTTTGCCTTTTTACTTTTTCCTTTTTACTTGCGCTTCAGCGCTCTTTTATCAATGAGTATCAGCGATAGCTTCAGCCATAAGCTGAACGCTATTGCTATACGTAAAATTCATATGAGCCGCCCGAGGCTCGAACTCGGCACCCCCGGCTTAAAAGGCCGGTGCTCTACCGGATGAGCTAGCGGCTCGTATTTTCAAGTTGTAAAAAAACAATCAGAACTCTCTGAGTTCTTTTTCTTTTTCCAGAAGAACATTGTCGGTTTCTTTAATATATTTATCGGTAAGTTTCTGTATTTCTTCTTCAGCTTTAAATCTGTCGTCTTCAGTTATTTTCTTTTCTTTTTCCAGAGCCTTGACCTTATCCTTGGCATCACGTCGTACTGTGCGCAAGGAAACCTTGCCCTCTTCAGCAGCTTTTTTAACTATTTTGATCAGGTCTTCCCTGCGCTCTTCAGAAAGAGCAGGCACGATCATACGGATGATCTTGCCGTCGACCATAGGCGTGATACCCAGATCAGTCTGAAGCAAAGCTTTTTCGATCTCTTTGATCGCGCTGGGGTCCCAGGGATTGATCACGATCAGCCTGGCTTCAGGAATACTGATAGTCGCGATATCTTTCAGCAAAGTAGGAGTACCGTAATAGTTAACTCTGATCCCTTCCACCAGTTTCGGATTAGCCCGGCCTGAACGAATTTCTGAAAATTCGCGTTTAGTCGCATCCAGGGACTTACCCATCTGTTTTTCAGTATCTTTAAGAAACTGTTTAACGATCATACCGGACCTCCCCTAATTGATAAGGGTTCCTATTTTTGTACCACTGATTATTTTCTTCAAATTATCCTTTTTCATAAAATTAAACACTGCAATAGGCAGTTTATGGTCCATACAGAGAGTGATCGCTGTGGAATCCATGATCTTAAGGCCCTGATCGATCACATCAATATACTTCAATTTTTTAAACAATTTAGCTGATTTATCTTTCATCGGGTCTGAACTGTAAACTCCGTCGACTTTGGTTGCTTTAAACAGGATATCGGCCCCGATCTCAACGCTGCGCAGAGCAGCTGTGGTATCTGTGGTAAAATAGGGATTGCCTGTTCCGGCTACGAAAATGACCACCCTTTTCTTTTCCAGATGACGTATCGCCCTTCTGCGTATATACGGTTCCGCAACCTGGGCTATGGGAATCGCAGTCATAACCCTGGTCTTTACTCCTTTATTTTCCAAAGCACTCTGAAGAGCAAGCCCGTTAAGTACAGTAGCCAGCATCCCCATATAATCGGCAACCGTACGCTCGATCGCATATTTTTTTGTCTGCTGGGCACCCCGGAAAATATTTCCCGCTCCTACCACCAGAGCTACCTGCACACCAAGTTTATGTACAGCTTTGATCTGAGCTGCCAGACCAAGACAAACCTGGGAATCAATACCGTGTTTTTCTTTTCCCAGAAAGGCTTCCCCGCTCAATTTAAGGAGAATTCGTTTATATTTAGGACTCATTACCCTCCCCTAGGGAATAACGGATAAATCTTTTTATCTTGATATTTTCGCCGGTCTGAGCTACGACCTGCTTTAAATAGGCATCTATGGTCAAAGATGCGTCTTTAACAAAAGACTGGGCCATCAGGCACTTTTCTTTGATCAGCTGCTTTTTATCTTCGGCTTCGTTAAGCACATTTTCCGGGACTTCTTCTTCGCTAAGATATTCAGGAGCTGTGGCCGCAATATGCATTGCCAGATCTTTGGCAAATTTCTTAAAGATATCCGTACGTGCCACAAAATCGGTTTCACAGTTTACTTCCACCAGAACTCCCAGATTCCCGCCAAAATGAACATAAGACTCGATCAGTCCCTGAGAAGTAGTCCTGGTCTTCTTTTTTTCAATGACTTCTATGCCTCTCTGTCTGAGTATAGCTAAAGCCTGATCAAAATCACCTTTGGAATCAGTTAAAGCCTTTTTACATTCTTTTATACCCAGAGAAGTTGTCTCTCTTAATTTTTTAATTTTATCCAGGCTCATAAATCCTCCTCGTTTAGCGAAGTTACAGCTCAAATAGTTATTTTTCTTCTTTATCCGCCTCTTCAGAAGCAGATTTCTCTGCCGGAGCAGAGTTTTCATCTTCAGGAGTAGATTGAGCCTCTGAAGAATCAGTTGTTTTTTCTTCAGGTGCAGCAGCCTCAGTTTTCGGCTCTGCCTGAACTGATCCTGTCTCTTCTGCCTTTGCCTGAGACTCGGCTTCAGCCTGAGCTTTGGCTCTGGCTGCTTCAGCATCTTCTTTACCGGCTTTGATCGCTTCCACCAGCTGAGCAGTGATCATACGCACAGACTTTATGGCGTCATCATTGCCCGGAACAGGATAATCCACCTGATCGGGATCAGCATCAGTATCGACCAGAGCTACAATAGGGATATCCAATATATTAGCCTCATGCACGCAGGCATGCTCCCGTTTGGGGTCGATGACAAATATACACTGAGGCAAAGCATCCATTTCCGCCACTCCGGAATAAATTTTAGCCATCCGGTCCAGATCTTTGTTAGTCTTGGCTCTTTCTTTAGAAGGAAGCTTATCCAGCTCCCCGCTTTCTTTTTTCTGCCTTAAATCGTTATATTTCCGCACACGGGCTTCGATTGTAACAAAATTGGTCAGCAGCCCGCCTACCCAGCGTTCCACCACATAAGGCATTTCACAGGATTCAGCCAGCTCGCGCATGACGTCACGAATATGACGTTTAGTGCCTACAAACAGCATTTTAGCGTCATTTTTGACCATATCTCTGACGAAAGTCTTGGCCTCTTCCAGCTGAACTGCTGTTTTCTGCAGATCAATGATGTATATTTTCTTCTTTTTCCCGAAAATAAAAGGTTTCATCTTCGGGTTCCAATGTTTGCTTAAGTGTCCGAAATGAACACCGTTTTCCAATAAATTTTTAATCATTTCCGGTAATGCCATATCGTATTAGTCCTCCTTTTTTAAATACTAAGTATACCATAATATTTTTCACATGCAACATTTTTATTGCCCTGATCAGGCAATAATGCTTGGTAAAATCAAAAAACAAAAAAAATACTGACAGGTGCTGGATCAAAGGGTTTTTGCGAAAAAACCGGCAGAAAGAAGATCAGGCTTATTTATCGTTAAATTGCAGCTGGTAAAGTTTTCTATAGACTTTACCGATCTGAAGCAATTCCTGATGAGTTCCCTGCTCAACGATCTTACCCTTATCCAGCACTACTATCCGGGTGGCATGCTGAACAGTCGAAAGCCTGTGAGCAATGACAAAAACTGTTTTTCCCTGCATAAGAAAATCCAGCGCATCCTGGATCATGCGTTCCGATTTCGTGTCCAGCTGACTGGTAGCTTCATCCAAAATCAAAATCGGAGAATCCTTTAATATGGCCCGGGCAATAGACAGACGCTGTTTTTCACCGCCGGAAAGGCGAAAGCCCCGGTCACCGACAACTGTATCGAACTGTTTCGGCAAAGCCATGATAAAATCATAAGCATTGGCTTTTCTGGCTGCATCCACAATATCCTCGAAAGAAGCCCGGTCCCGGCCGTAACCTATATTATTGCGTACTGTATCATTGAACAAGATCATTTCCTGAGAAACAACCGAGATCAGTCTGCGCAAATCATCTAATTTAACATCGCGCAGATCTTGACCATCGATCCGGATACTGCCTCCGCTTACATCATAAAGTCTGGGGATCAGATTCACCAAAGTTGTCTTACCTGCTCCGGAATGTCCCACCAGAGCAATAATATCGTGCTTTTTAACCGGAAGAACAATATCTTTCAAAGCATACCCTTCAGAAGAAAGATAGCGGAAAAAGACATGATCGAACAAAATATCCTGGGAAAAACCGGATACAGGCAAAGCATCCGCCTTTTCCCTGATCGACGGTTCTTCCTCCAGAATCGCATAAATACGGCTGGAAGCAGCTAAAGCCTGCTGATTAACGGCATGCACTGCTGACAATTTTTTAAAGGGTTTGATCATTGACATCAAAGAAGCAATAAAAAAAGCAAAAATACCGAAAGAAAGTTTGCCGGCAATAACCTCGTTACCGGCCAAAAGCAAAATACCGGTTGCTCCGGCAGCTCCCACTACCTCGGTAAAAGGAGATAAAGCTACCAGCCGCTTGATGCGTTTAACTACATACCGGAAATACTGGGCGTTAGTCTCTTTAAACCTGAGGTATTCATAATTTTCTCTGCCGAAGACTTTGATGATATATGCTCCCTGAAGAGTTTCCGAAAGATGAGAATTAAGTTCGGCGATCTTTCTCTGGGTTTCAGTAGTAAATTTCTTTATTTTCTTGCCCATACGTATGACAGGATAAAGTATCAGGGGAAACAGGATCAAAGAAAAAAGGGCCAGTTTCCAGTAAATGCGAAACACCAGAAAAGTGAACATCAAAACCTGCATTGACTGAAATAAAAGGTCAGCCAATCCGGAAGATATAGCCTGTGATATATATACCGTATCATTAGTGACCCGGGACATCAGCTCACCTGTACGCTGGCGGGAATAAAAATCAAGAGAAAGGTCCTGAAACTTACGGTAAAGCCGGTCTTTTACGTCCCGGACTACGCCCTGGCCTATTACATTCATCAAATAGCTCTGAAAAAAGACAAACAATCCTTTAAGAAAAAATAAAACCAGGATCGCAGCAGCCAGTCCGCGCAGTACAGCTGCCGGGGACAATGAATTCAAATAAGTTATAAAGGAAGCGACAAAATCCGGTACCTGGGAAGGAATAACAATATCCTTGTCGGTCATGACCCGGTCAGACAAAGGCACGATCATGCCCAGTTCCACGCCGGAAAAAACCGTAGACAATATCATACAAAAGGTAGCCAGGACCAGGTGCCAGACAAAAGGCCGGACAAATTTAAGCAATTTAAGATATTCTTTCATAATTTTAAGGATTGTACCACTCTAATTGACTTTGCTCAAGCTCTTTGATAAGATAGCAAATAACTCAAGGAGAAGATATGCGTGCAGGATTAATAGGAATAGGCAAACTGGGGTCAATACATCTTCGTATACTGAGAGAACTGCCTCAGGTAAACAAGATCATTATTTCCGATACTGAACAGAAACGGCTTTCGCCCCACAAAGAAGAACAATACCAGGATTACCGCTCTCTTCAGGATAAAATAGATCTGGCGATCATTGCCGCGCCGACATCACAGCATTATGATATCGCCCGTTTTTTTCTGACCCGGAAAATACCGGTGATGGTAGAAAAACCGATAACCGTCACCGTAGCCCAGGCCGCCAAACTGACTGCTCTGGCTAAAAAGAATAAGACTTCTCTTTTTGTCGGTCATGTGGAACGTTTCAACAGCGCCTATCTGGCGGCAAAAAAACTGCTGAAAAAACCGCGCTTCATAGAATGCCACCGGCTGAGCCCTTTTCCCAACCGTTCTCTGGATATCGGGGTCGTGCTGGACCTGATGATCCATGATCTGGACATAATTCTGGATATAGTCAAAGACAAGATAAAAAAGATCGATGCCGCAGGAGTTAAAGTGCTTTCCCGGCACGAAGATATCGCCAATGCCAGAATAACTTTTAAAAACGGCTGTATAGCCAACATCACTGCCTCCCGTATTTCACAGGAAAGATTGCGGAAGTTCAGGGTTTTTGCCCATAACTGCTATGTATCTCTCGATTACGCGGACCAGAAAGTCGAATTTTACCAGAAAAAAGGAAAAAGCATCGAGAAACAAATCCTTTCTATTAAAAAGGAAGAACCATTAAAAATGGAAGATCTGGAATTCATAACAATGGTCAAAAATAAAAAATTTTCGATCGCTTCCGGAGAAAAAGCAAAAAACGCGCTCTCTCTTGCTCTGAAAATCCAGCATATCCTGCAAAAAAAATTATGAAAAAAATAGTATTTATTGCCGGGGACAAATCCGGCGATCTTTATGCCGGGCTTTTAGCCCGAAATCTGAAAGATATCTACGGGGAGTCGGTTTTACTTTATTCCTGCGGAGGCCCGGAACTGGCCCGCAGCAGCAAACAGCTTCTGGATCTGGTCCGATTATCAGTGTCCGGCATAATCGAAGTGGCAGCTCATTTTAAAGACCTGAAAAATGCTTTTAATACTGCACTGGCTCAGGTTAAAAAAATACAGCCGGATCTGGTGATACTGGTTGATTTTCCCGATTTTAATCTCAGGCTGGCTCAGGAACTGCACGGTCTCTGTCCTTTGTTCTATTATATCAGTCCTCAGGTCTGGGCCTGGAGAAAAAACCGCGTTTTTATCATAAAAAAACTTATTGATAAAATGATCGTCCTGTTCGGATTTGAACATGATTTTTACCAGAAATACGGGGTAGACTCACTTTTTTTCGGGCATCCTCTGCTTGATATTATTCCCCGGCAAAAGCAAGGAACCGACAACAGGATCTTATTTTTTCCCGGTTCACGCAAAAACGAGATAAAAAAGCATCTGCCTTTGATGCTGGAAATCAAAAACATTCTCTCGCCCCAGCTGCCGGAATACGAATTCTGCGCTGTACGTCCGGAAAATATGGAAAAACGTTTTTACACTGACCTGACCGGGGATAGCCTGAGAATAATACCGCATTCTTACGAAAATGTTTCCCGGGCAAAATTTATCGTTTCTGCCTCAGGTACTGCCACCCTGGAACTGGCAATACTCAATGTCCCCTTCTGCATAGTGTACAACATGAATACAATTACCTGGTGGCTGCTGACCAGAATGGTCAAGATCAAAAATATCGGTCTGCCCAATATCGTCTGCGGGAAAAAGATCGTGGAAGAATTCATCCAGTTCCGGGCTAAACCCGATACCATTGCCGAGCATGTGCTTTCTTCGATCAACAATGAAGATAATTATAATAAAATCAAATCCAGGCTGCAAAAAGTAAAAGACAAGCTTACCCCTTATCATGCCCTTAAAAACACCGCCACTTATATCGGGAATTACCTGAAGCTATAGCAGTCACAAGTCACATGTCACATGTCACATGTTACAAATAAAATCAGGTTACGTTTAATGGTTACGAAGCCCGTATCGAAAAACGGTCAGGGTTACGTATCCGCTCCGCGATATTTAATTCGCCATTCAACCAAGCACTATGTCCGGCTTCCTCTTCTTTGCTTATCTTCGGACATCCGGGAGCACGGATTTCTTCGGTGAAAATCTTCGTGCGAGTGAAGTCACAGGTCACATGTTTATTGTACGATGACCAGCTAACAGCACCGACCATCTACGGTATTTACTTTTTACTTTTTACTTCCGCCTAAGGCGGGTGCGTGAGGAAGAGCTGCTTTTGATCGCAGTGTAGACAGCCATTACTGCTGCAGGAGTTATCCCGGAAATGCGCAAAGCTTCGCCCAAAGTCGAAGGTTTCAAGGCCTGAAGCTTTTCTCTGACTTCCCGGGATAAAGAAGGCAATTCTGAATAATTTATCGAATCCGGTATTTTTATCTTATCCATTTTCTTTAATTCTTCGGCCTGGGCCCTCTCTCTTTTAAGAAACCCCTCATATTTAGACTCGATCTCCAATTCGCGTTCCAGCACCGGATCCTGCAGAGAAGGGCCGAGATGCTTTTTGATACGGCTGAACTCTACTTCCGGACGTTTAAGATGTTCAAACAAAGACTGCTTCTTTTTAAATCCCTTTAACAGCACTGAAAAAGATCTCATTTTTTTCAAATATTCCTGTTTCCGGGTTTTCTTTTCTCTGACCCGGTCATAAGCTTTTTTCCCGATCAGCTTAAGCTTGTAGGCCAGAGGAGCCAGCCTCAGATCAGCATTGCTTTCACGCAGGATCAATCTGAACTCAGCCCGGGAAGTAAACATACGGTAAGGCTCATCAGTACCTTTAGAGGTCAAGTCATCGATCATAACTCCGATCAAAGCCTGCTCCCGCTTAAGTATAAACGGTTTTTTATCTTTTACCCGCAGACCGGCATTGATCCCGGCGATTATTCCCTGGGCCGCAGCTTCTTCATATCCGGTAGTGCCGTTTACCTGTCCGGCAAAATAAAGCCCTTTGACCTTTTTAGTTTCCAGAGTGGGATAAAGCTGAACCGGATCGATCAGCCCGTGTTCTATGCCGTAGCCGGGGCGAAGAATAACTGCTTTTTCCAGACCGGGTATAGTATGAATAAATTCTTCCTGAACATCATAAGGCAGAGATGTGGACACACCGTTAGGATATATTTCCACACTATCCCATCCTTCAGGTTCAATAAAAACCTGATGAGAATCTTTGTCTTTAAAACGGAATACTTTGTCTTCCAGAGAAGGACAATAGCGAACTCCCCTGGCTTTGATCTTTCCGGTAAACAAAGGCGAACGCTTTACGTTTTTAAGTATGATCTTATGTGTCTTTTTATTGGTATGAGTAATAAAACAGGACAGCTGCTTTTCCGGCACCGGGCCTGATTCAGGAGAAAAAGGCTCGACATCATATTCAGGCGGCTGTTCTTCCATCCGGGAAAAATCTATTGTGCGCTTATCCAGACGGGCGCAGGTACCGGTTTTAAAAAACTTGGTTTTCAGCCCTGTTTTTTCAATACTGGAACAAAGCTCGTCAGAGGAAAGTTCGGAAAGTCTGCCTCCGGGAAAACTGTTCATCCCGATATGAAGCAGGCTGCGCAGAAAAGTGCCGGCACAGACGATCACTGTTTCGGCCAGAAATTCCTGTCCGAAATTAGTACGCACCCCTTTTAT
>Ga0272442_10003757_pt1 | contig 21152 bp, 18 predicted proteins | sample SSMForm2O_FD_200262 | JGI IMG/M metagenome (GOLD analysis project Ga0272442, IMG submission 200262) | Marine sediment archaeal communities from Little Sippewissett salt marsh, Falmouth, MA, United States - SSM-Form-2O | ecosystem: Environmental > Aquatic > Marine > Wetlands > Sediment ... | reverse complement strand
TCTTTCATTTAGTGCATCCTCGCATTACATAAACAGCTCTTAGAACTTATATTTTTCCTATCAAATACCCATTTCTAAGCGCAAAAAGGAGGTAAATTTGCAAAATATATCTATAACGATATTTTATCATTTGCTTTATTGGATTTATCATAATTTTATTAAGCAAGTCTAGCTATTATCTCTTGATTTTTATGGGAGAGCGACCATCATACGATGAATACTTCATGGAAATGGCCCACCTTGTGGCAAAAAGAAGCACTTGTCTGAGAAGAAAGGTAGGTGCTATTCTTGTAAAAGATAAGCACATATTGAGTACGGGTTATAATGGTGCCCCAAAAGGTCTTAAACATTGTTCAGAGGTTGGTTGCCTAAGAAAAGAATTAGGCATTCCATCTGGTGAAAGACATGAGATATGTCGGGGATTACATGCAGAACAAAATGCGATTATTCAGGCAGCTGTTTTCGGGATCTCCATAAAGAATTCTGTATTATATTGTACCAATACCCCTTGTGTTGTTTGTGCCAAAATGTTGATAAACTCCGGTGTTAAGGAAATAGTTTACTCTGGTGAATATCCAGATGACCTTGCTAAGAAAATGATTAGTGAAAGTAAAATAAAAATTAGAAATTTCGATAATAATAATATAATGTTATCTAAAACTAAAAAATACATCAAAAATTGAAAAAATAAGAAAAATATAAATACTGACAAATGATTTGCGGTTAGAGGAGAGGAAAATGAAGCGAAAAAGATCATTCGTATTGGATGAAAAAGACGATAAGGCCGTTCAATTGTTCGCCGAACTTGGGATGCCAAAGAATCTTGCCAAAACACTCATGTATATCTCTCAGGTTGACGAATGTCGCTCTGCAGAGGTTGAGCAAGGTGCAGATCTAAGACAACCTGAGGTAAGTGTAGCAATGCAAGAGTTGAGACGAAGAGGATGGGCAAAGAAGAGAGATTTGAAGAAAAAAGGGAAGGGAAGGCCAGTCCACATTTATAAGCTTACCAAAGCATTGCCCGAGATACTTGGCAGTTTCGAAGAAGAAAAAATGAAACAGGTCGAAACTATCAAAAATGATTTAACGGATCTACAGGATTTGGTTAAGCAATATAAAAATTAAATATTTATTTTTATATGCATATAGATTCGTTTCTTTCTATTTATTTTAGGTTGATAATATAGATGATAATCTGTTTATGCTGATATCATGATATTTGAGAAGAGGATAAAAAACATTTTTAGCAGCCTAAAAAGAAAACCGGATGCAGTAATAATAAAAAATTCATCCGAACCTTATATTGATGAAAATTTCTTTTATGTCACAGGTCTGAACAAGGGTCTTTTTGAAGGTTCAGTGGCTACTTTACATCCAAATGGAAAGGTTGATATTATAATATCTGAACTCGAGGCGGAATCTGCAAAAAAATCCAATGCAACTTTAAACATCTACAAAAATGAGGATGAGTTCAACGAGTGTTTAAAAAACATAATTTCACCTTTTAAGAATATTGGTTTAAACTTCAGCGGAATTTCGCATAGAGACTTTTGTAGAATCAAAGATAGCTTTCCAAATTCGGAATTTGTGGATGTCTCAGAAGCTTTTGCAAAAGCAAGAGTTGTAAAAGACGAATTTGAAATTAAAACAATCAAGGAAGCTTGCAACATAGCCGATAATGTAATGAAAATGATACCAGATATTCTGCATGAGGGAATACATGAGTTTGAAATAGCTGCAGAGATAAATCATCTAATGCAGAAAAATGGTGCTGATGGGAATGCTTTTGAGACTATATCTTCATTTGGAAAAAATACAGCGGAACCTCATTATAGTCATGGAGATTACCGATTGAAAAGTGGCGATTTTACTTTATTTGATTTTGGTGCACGCTTTAGAAGATATAACTCTGATATGACCAGAACTTTTGTATTTGGAAAAGCTAGTAAAGAACAGAAGGATATGTATAAAACCGTCTTAGAAGCACAAAGAACTGGGTTTGATACAATCCGTCTAGGTATAGAGGCACATGAAGTGCATGATGCAGTAAGCTCATACATTGATAATACAAGGTTTAAAGGCCGTTTTATTCATTCAACAGGACATTCATTTGGTCTTGCTGTTCACGATGCTGGCGCAGGATTTAATTCTGAATGTAAAGTTGAGTTAAAAGAAAACATGGTACTCACAGTTGAACCAGGCATTTATATACCTGAATTTGGCGGCGTGAGAATAGAGGATGACATCTTAATAAAAAAAGATGGCGTAGAAATACTAACAAAGACGTCTAGGGAATTTATGGAAATATAATATCTATAATTTTTCGCACTACATTATCTGAGTTTTCCATTACCTTTTTATTGGATTCATAGATTAGGGCTTTTGTGAGGTTTCTATGAATTGGTATAACGAAGTAAAATATGTCAGAAAGCAGGCTATGAAAAACAATGAGTTTTTTGCTAACTCACTTCCAATGATAGCAAGTGAAAACGTATTATCGCCCTTGTGTAAAGAAATGCTTATTACAGATTTTCATGGTAGATACGCCGAAGGCACACCAGGTCACAGATATTACGAAGGATGTAAGTTTTTTGACAATGTAGAGGAGAAGGCAATGGAACTTGCAAAAAAACTTTTCAACTGTCACTATGTCGACGTTAGGCCAACTGCAGGTACAACTGCAAATATCGCGATTTTAAAGGCACTAATGAAACCTGGAGAAACTGCAACAGTTTTAGATCTTGCCAATGGTGCCCATATCTCTTTTGGAAAATGGGGTGCGGCAGGCGTTAGGGGCATTGATCTCATTTCATACCCATTCAATGATGAAGAGATGAACATCGATGTTGATGGTGCTGTAAAACTCATTAAGAGAGTAAAACCAAAGCTTGCATTAAACGGGAGATCTGTCTTTTTGTTCCCAAGCCCCATAAAGGAAATAGCAGAGGCGGCACATGACGTGGGTGCATATCTAGTCTACGATGCTGCACATGTCTTAGGTCTCATTGCAGGAAAACAATTTCAAGATCCTTTGAATGAGGGAGCTGATGTAATGAGTGGGAGCACTCATAAAACCCTGCCAGGTCCGCAAGGAGGAATGATTATATCGGATCATAAAGGGGATACAAAAGAGGACAAATCATTTTTGAGAAAATTAGGCTTTGGGGTTTTTCCCGGAGTTACTTCTTCATATCATCTTCATCATGTTGCGGCAAAGGCAATAGCATATGCTGAACATCTAGAATTTGGTGAAAAATATGCAAAACAGGTAATAAAAAATGCACAAAGTCTGGGACAATCACTATTTGAAAGGGGTTTTAAGGTATTTGGTGAAAAACTTGGCTTTACTAAATCCCACCAGATTTTACTTGAAATTGGACCAGGAAAAGGAAATGAAGCATCAAAAAAACTTGAGGATGCAGGTATCGTAACCAATATGAACACGATTCCTGGTGATAAAGACCCGTTAAATCCATCAGGCCTGAGACTAGGAACGCCTGAACTTACAAGAATCGGTATGAAAGAAAGAGAGATGGATGAAATTGCCGAATTTTACGAAAGAACACTACTAAAAAACGAAGATACAAAGAAAATAAAAGCAGCTATCAAAGAATTCAGAAGGGATTTTCAAGATCTGCACTACTGCTTCAAAGAAGGATTCCATGGATATGATTATCATAAGTTGATATAGAATGCTTATTGCTCTTACAGGTACGCCTGGAACTGGAAAAACCGCTGTTACAAATATTTTACGCGAGAATGGGTTTGAGATAGTTGATATGAATAAGGTTGCGACTGATGAAGATTTTTTAATTGGCAATGATGAGAAGAGGAATTCAAAAATAGTAGATATTGATAGATTAAATGAATATATAAATGAGAATTATAGGAAAAAAGACATTGTTTTTATTGAAGGACATCTATCACATCTATTGAAAAGTGTAGATAAGGTGATTGTTCTTAGATGCCATCCAGATGAGCTGAGAAAGCGTCTGTCTCAAAAGGGATGGAAAGAGAAGAAAATAAAAGAAAATATAGAAGCAGAGATATTGGATATAATCCTCTGTGAAACAGTGGATAATCATCCTAAAAAAAGTCTAATTGAAATTGATACAACAAACATTAATATTAGCAACTTAGCAGCCTTAATTATAGAAATTATCAAAAACAAGTTTGAACATATGAAAAAATATAATATTGGAAACATTGATTGGTCTGAAGAAATATTAAAAGATTTTTACAATAAGGTTGAATAATATGGTTATTGAAAATCAAAGGGGAAATATTGATCCCTTCTTATCAGTATTAGCCAAACGGTTTTCAAATATTAATCCTAATGTTTTAACATGGATTTCCTTGATTTTTGCTTTTATTGCAGGATTGTTTTTTTATTTCTCGTCTCCAAAGTTGGAGTCAATAAATTATTACCTGTTTGGTGCCGCCTTATTTGTCTTTCTAAATGGCCTTTTTGATGCCATTGATGGAAAGGTTGCGAAATTAACCAATAAAGCGTCAAAAAGGGGAGATTTTCTTGACCATGCAATAGATAGATATGCCGATGTTTTTATAGTTGGTGGCCTTGCACTGAGTTCCTGGTGTGACACGAGGATTGGGCTTCTTGCAATTGTAGGTATGTTACTTACAAGTTACATGGGAACTCAAGCACAGGCTATCGGAAATAAGCGAGATTACTCTGGGCTATTAGGAAGAGCTGATAGGCTTGTACTTTTGATGATTAGCCCCATTGTCCAGAATATACTACTTCATTATAATTTTCAAATGCCTTTCGATTTTTCCCTTTTGGAGTGGGTTTTAATTTATTTTGCAGTAATGGGTAATATAACAGCGGTTCAGCGATTCCATAGCACATTAAAATGGTTTAAGAATCGGGGTACTTAATTTTAAATTTTGTTTTTCTTTTTCATTCGAGTGGATAATGTTTTTAAGAGGTTTTAATATACAGGCATTGTCTGGATGGGTAGTGTATAAGCACCTGTTAATTGTAGCTGTGGGGTACTTCAGGTTGTGGTGACACGTTTGCATATTTCTGTACTGTTTTATAGTCTGTTTTGGTGGATTTTGATATCTCAGCAACTGACATACCATCTTCAAAAAGAGACCGAATTTTCTTTTGTTTTAACAGGAAAATAGTTATATATTGTAAAATGAAGGTTTGAACATAAAGATTATTTGGATTAAAATAAGGAAAAAATCCAAAAAACCCCAATCTTTGAATTTTTTGGATTTTTACATTGGAAAATCTTGGAAATTCCAATGGAAAAATCAGGAATAATATCCAATAATGTGAATGAAGGTTCATACGAAGCGGTTTAAAGCCGTTGGATGTGCTTTAATTAAAGACAACTCCCAAAGAAAAATAACCAATATGAAATGCTCATTTTTACAGTATCTGAAACATATTACAAATTGTATTTGTGATTGATTTTGCATCACCTTTTGTCAAACTGTTAAACAATTTACGCATTACTTAATTTTAACTAAAAAAAACAGGGGCAATCAATATAATAAATGACATAGAAATAAGAAAGTAAACTAACGATATTACAATCAAATTTAATTTTCTATGCTTTTCTCTTTCTTCGATTTTTAACAATGTTTGGGTGTGCTCCTCAACAAGATCAACATAGTTTTCTGCAAATCTACCATATATTTCTTCAAACAAATCATCTTCTTTACTGCAACATCTCATTTTTCTCACTATACGATATTTTGTAAGGTTTCCCTATTAAGAATTTGTTGTACAATTGTTATCAAGATAAGTAGATTAAAGTCTATAATAATTAAAATTAATCTTATTAGATAAGATTTAATATAATCTAGCACTTCAAGAAAAAAGCTTAGTACCAGCATCCATTAGTGTTGTTTTAGTAATATTAAGGCGTTTAGGTTCATCGCGTTCTGCTCTTTGATATACTAACCTTTATTGCTACCCAGCCATGTTCCTCATTAAAAACGTCTTAGTTTCTGCTCCTTTATCATAAGTATTTTTTATATCAAACGGATTATTGTAAGTTTGTTTATACCTCTTTCAATATTCATTTTTAGACTTTTTAAGAGATCTTCTTTTCATTTCAGTAACATCCTGATCTGAAAGAACTCCTTTGTTGACTAATTTCATCATGAGCAAATTATTATATTCCATGAGAAAGTTGATTTCTTTAGTTTGCTGTAAAATTGTTTCTGCTTGTTGTTTTATTTCTCCCTCACGTTTATTCAAGTATTCTAATGCTTCGTTGATTGTTTGTGCTTTTCCATCTAATGATGCATCAACAATATCGTGGATCTCGTCTGATAAATCTTCAATGTGCTTTTTTATAAGTTTCTCGTTCTCTTCATTTATATGAACGATAATTTTGTCTTTAACATTTTGCACATCTTTTAGATTATTCAACAATTCTTTGTAATTTCCAACCCTCTGACGCAACCGCCTCATCTTAGATTCTTGGATTGAAATCATCTGATCCATCTGTTTACACTTATCATTAAGTTCAGCAATCTTTGTTTGCAGGTAACCTTCTTTCATATATCGGTATCTCCATAATCTTATAATTTGACAATATTTTCCATCTGTTTTTTTGTTTGCTAGTCAATTAATCTTTGAGGACTATATTTCATAGCTTGTAACAATTATATAAAATGTTCAGTTTGAGATAGGGGGTCCATTGGCATCAAACAAAGTTTGAGGACAATATAAGTTTCAAATCACTGACCCGCAAAGTTAGCCTATTTTATTTAATGTCTTTAAGGCCATGCTGAGAGTCTCTTCATAAGTTCCTCGTTCTGCTTTATCTGTTATCTCATTTTTTCCAAATATATTTCTTAGTTTTTCCATTTTCCCATCACCTTATAACATCATAGCATCCATTTATTTAAAAATATATCTTAAAAACTCATGTTTTAATTAATTAAACTAGGGATTTGATCTAAAAACAAATTTATATAAGGGGCAAATGGAATGCCAAAACATGGCCCATAAAAAGAAAACTGAACAAGAAAAGGAATCTATATCATATTCAATAGAAGACGTAATGAAAATAACTGAAGATATATTCAATCTCAGTAAGAAAAATGAATACAACCCTGGTGCCTTTGTTCACGGGTTGATTTTTGCCCTTGAGGCCACTCAACAGTCCTACAATATTCCTCAACAACAACTTGCCAATATCAAAAGAGGGTGTCGCAGGTATTTTAGAGAAGTTTCCAACAGTAGAAAAATAGAATGATTCATCTAGTATCTATACATCAAGTCTATTAATTTTGGAAGCGTGTAAGATCTATTCTTCCCCAATCATTAAAATCATTTCTACCTCGTGAACCATCTGAATAATCTACCATTTTATAGACGTATTCATAATTCATGACACTTTTGTATGGGCGCCATTTCCAGAAGCTTATCTGCCAAGGCATTTTTCCTTCTTGGTCATCGCATCCTGGAGTATTTTGGTGGAAAATACCTAATGTATGACCAGTTTCATGCATCATTGCACCAGCATAAACAACGGCTCGAATGTCCTCCATATTCATATCTGCCCAGATTATTCTATTTAGGATAGGGTGTCTCCTTGGTATTTGGTCATGGGCCTTAGTTGAAACCTGAAAACAATCTACTTTATCATCTCCAACAAATGCAAAACCAGCATACCTCGTCGCATGATATATTACGAGTCCATAATGAAATATTCCTTTTCGCCAAAAATTTTTATCCCCATTGAGGAAAAAATTAAGATATATATTTTTCAATTCCGAGTCACTTGTATTTTCATCAAATGGAATATCTTTTTGGCCTCCTCCCATACACCCATCATCAATGTGCAATACTATATTGTGCCTTCTAAATGCATTTTTCAAAAGATCTATTGTTAATTGAGGTATTGTATTTCCTTCACCATTGGGACCTATCTCCATTTGATCGATCTCAAGGAAAATATCTTGTCTAAACGGATCTGAACCCCATTGAGATGTAAGATATTCTTCAACATTATCAAGACCATCTAGATCTGGATCTAGATTGGCGTGATCCTCCCATACAAACGGATCGTATATCCAACCATGATTGTATGTATCTTCATGCCAATTATACCAAACAAAATGACCCCATTTGTGTTCCCACTCTATAGGCACTCCGTCACCATCATCGTCTCTGCCTATATCACATGTTTCAGGATCTGTTCCATATACATTTGTCTCTGTCCAGTATGGAATACCATCGTTATCAAAATCGTTTTGATAGATATTAAACCAGAGTTCACAGTCCCTTTCTCGTTGGTATATGCTGCCATCATCGCATCCATTAAGTCTACCATAACCGCTAGGATCTGCACTAATGGATTCTTCATAGGCAAAATCATCACCCCACCAATGACCTGTCTTTATACTATACATTAGATCGACCCCAAAACTACTTCTATAATTATCACTGGCATCATAGTTGATACAACTTACATCACATCGCTTGTTACTTCCTAAATTCCAGTCCCATAATTCAACCCTTATGTTTACAATTTCTTCATCATCAGGAACATTAAGTTTTGCAGACCAACCGACATTTTCAATATATCTTGCATTATGCCAAATTGGGCTAGTGAACTCCACATTATTGATAAAGACTTTAACATAAAAATCAGGGTCGCTAAACCAATCGACTTTTTCTAAGTGATGTGTTTGAAGATCACGTTTTTCTAAGGATCGTATCTTTTGTATCTCTACTGTTATAGTTGTATCAACCAACGGATCCAAATCTGTTTCATCCATATTCTGCTGCTGGGGAGATGTAGAATTCAGTTTTAAAGAGGTGGCAGACACGCCAGAGACAAAAAAAATAGTAACTATAAGTAAGCAAATTATTCTTTTTATTAATATTTTCATATTAGATCCCCTGATTGATTAATAAGATTAATATATTTCAACCTATTTTAACCTTTTCTATCATATGATAGTATGATTTATTCCCATGTATATTTTATTATGTTAATTTAATTAAATATTTATTAAGTTTGGAATGTAAAACAGATATTACTTTTCATTTCTTTTTTTAACAAAATATTTATATTTAAACTAAACATATATGTTAAACCATCATAATACATTTGTTCGAATATATTCCCACAATAATCGATTGAATGCTTTGATTGACTATGGAAATGAATGATGATTAGAAGCGAGATATTATATGCATTTGAATAAAACCAAGTTGATAACTGTATTAATAGTAAGTTTGTTTTTTTGGGCAGGTCTTGTACAAGGCATCGGTAGAAATCAAGGATTTCAGGAAAATGCAAATCTAGAACATAATAAGAACTCTACTACTAATGATATTGACTGGTGGCCGATGTTCCATCATGATTTAAGCAATACTGGATATTCTACATCATATGGACCAAATACAAATAATATATTGTGGATTTTCAATGCCAGTGGAATAGTGCATTCCCCTTCGATTGTCGATGGAAAAATTTACATCGGAACAGATAAAGTAAGAAGTTCAGATTGGTCAGAATCCTTTGTTTATTGTTTAGATACGGAGGGTAATGAAATTTGGGCGTCTGAAACCTTTGGGGATTTAGATTCTTCCCCTTCAGTTGTTGACGGTAAAGTCTACGTTGGTAGTGAGAATGGCGATGTATATTGTTTAGATGCAGTCAATGGAGACTATATTTGGAGTGTAAAAATCGGTGATAAACCAGTATCTTCCCCTTCAGTTGTTGACGGTAAAGTCTACGTTGGTAGTGAGAATGGCAATGTATACTGTTTAGATGTAGTCGATGGTGAAGAGATCTGGAAAAATCAGATTGGGATTGATATCCGTTTTTCCCCAGCTGTTGTTAACGGTAAAGTCTATACCGGTAATTATTGTCTAGATGCGAATAATGGCAATAAAATTTGGAGGTCAGAAATTGGTAACAGTTTAGTATCTTCTCCTGCTTTTTACAATAATAAAATCTATATTGGATCTGTTGATGAAAAAGTATATTGTCTAGATGCAGAAACTGGTGAAAAAATCTGGGTTCATTACACTGGGAGCATGATACGGCAGTCTTCTCCAGCTATTGCTTATGGAAAAATCTATGTAGGGACTGCATTTAGATACATATTTTGTTTAGATGCGGAAAATGGTAATTGTAATTGGAGTGTTAAAACTGGTGATAGTTTAGTTTCCTCTCCTGCTGTTTGTGATGGTAAAGTCTATATTGGTTCTTTTGATAGAAATTTGTATTGTTTGGATGCGTGCAATGGTAATGAAATTTGGAATTATCAGTCTAATGAAGCTTTTCATTGTTCTCCATCTATTGCTGACGGTAAAGTTTACATAGGAAATGGGAATAAGCTGTATTGTTTCGGATCAAATCAACAGCCTATTCCAAATTTAGACTGTGAAGGTTCTCTGTGTTGGACTGATGTTAAACCAGATTCTCTTGTTAGAACTAATATTACAGTGACAAATATTGGTCAAACTAGCTCAAAATTAGATTGGAAGATTGAATCATACCCTAGCTGGGGTAATTGGATATTTACCCCTATTAGCGGCGATGATTTAGAACCAATTGATGGTTCTGTTATAGTTGAAGTTTCAATAGTAGCACCAAACATGGAAGAAAGTGTTTTTAAAGGGGAAGTAAAAATAATCAATGAGAATAACATTAGCGACTACTTTATAATATCGGCTTCTCTTACAACGCCAAAAAACAAAGCAATAGAAAAAATGCCATTATTCTTAAGATTTTTAGAAAATTACCAAAATGTATTATATCTGATTGAACATCTGTTGAAACTACAACAGTCCACAAAAAACACATCATTTTCGTTTTCTTCATACCAGAAATCTTGTGGTGTTCCAATTTATTCTGTATAAAAGTTATACTTAAGATACTTAGCCATATCAATATGGCAAGATCAAGAAGTAAACTCAATATTACTTACCAGAATCTCACTTGCAAATTTCTCCTTAGAATGAAAGAAATGGTCATATTTAATCGTGGGAAAAGAAATGATATTCATATTGACCGATACTTCCTAAAGTCAAACTTATAGGTAACTGGTAGATCACATGTTATAGTCTGCCATACTAATAAGTGAACCATAAACTCCCTTTATCGTATTGGTTAACAAATGAATAAACCCTTCTATACTCATTACTTGTTTGTACTATTGTTAGACAGACAATATGACAATCATCACCCAATGTCAAGGCAACATTATCAAAATCTTTTCTGAGCAAGATCCAACCATTTGGTACAGCAGGGGGGAGTAAATGTTAAAATATCAAATGATGGCTTCCATTAAAGATCTCGATTAAAAAGGGTTTCCAAACATTAAATCGAAGGCGTCATTTTAGTTATTCGAAAATTCGTATATATAAATATTCTGAGAATATCTCCTCTTTCAGAAACCTAGCCAAGGATATTCAAATGCATTGTCGATAAACCATATTTATCTACAAACTAAAGAAATCATCGGGTTTTTTTCCATCAATATCAGAAAACGCATAATCAAAAAGCCAATTGTTGTATCTGTCAATATAAGTTGAAGCATCGATTTCTGAGTGGCTTTCATAATAATTCACCCATTCTGACCATACCTTTCGTTGATCCTTCATGAGTAATTTCACATCATCCTTATACCGTTTGTATAAATCAACAACAGAAGCAAACATATCAAAAGAGTCATCAACACCTTTTTCAAAACCTGAATAAAAATTATTTTTCTCAGGAATAACGTGTTTCGTTGATTTGAAAATATCCTTCTTCATTTTTTGTTTTTTGCTTTTTAGCGGTCCATATTTCATCATATTACCTCAAGGTCAACATTTTGGAAGATCAATATTTAATCGAAAAATTGTTACTAATTTATTTTTTGTATTTGTTATAAATAAGCACTATTTTAAATCTCCCCTATTAAAACATTCGCGAGAAGAATTATTTTTCGGATGGGATCACTCGTGCCCTATAATTTTATTTACGCGTTTTATTATTTTTTCATGATCTTCTATATCTATGTCTTCCTCAATTGTAATCTCTGTTTTACTACCATATATCAACGTTACAATCTTTTTAATTTCGTCGGATTCTATTTGTTCTAAACATGTTCCGTCTTCACTCAAGTTTACACCATGATGGCAATACTAAATCATTATAAAAATCTATTCTTTTGTTAGTTTTATCGACGACAGAAAAAGCATCAATTTTAATTTTAACGTGAATCCAAGCGAGAAATCCCCAAACTTTAGTTTGTGGGATGAATCGCATGGAGGACTTTATTAAAACGACGACAGTCGTTTTGTTCCCCCGTTGGGGGAAAACCACGCAAGTTATTGCGTGGAAGGGGGATAATCCTAATTTCTAAAGACAAACTTAAACCCATGTTTCAATGGATTCTCTAAATATTTCTCCAGCCTCTTTAATTACTTTGTCATCCACCGGTGCAAATGAAGCCCTAGCAATTGCTAAAGGTATTCTTCGAATATAATCGGCCATTCTGAGGTCTCTTCGAAGATTCGTATAATAATACTTTTCAACAATATCATTTACATCGTCAATGTATTTTCCTACTGTTTTATCTGAAGCAGTTATCTTTGGCTCATAGGTTCTAGACAGCTTCATCCATTGGTCATAATAATCATGTTTTTCTTTTATTTCCCCGTTACCATAAAATTTTTTACGGAAAAGATTTATCCTGTCATCTTTACTAATATTTTGTACTTTGACAATAAGTGCACATCTGCTTACAAGGAGTGGGGAGAGCCCTATGTCTGAAAGAGCTTTTTTCCCAAACACTTTTGATCTAGGATTTGCAAAGGAGATCATGATAAACTCGCTTACAATGTTTTGATGAAGTTTTGCAGAATGTACACTACATTTACCGTTTGAAAGCAGCTCATAACAGTACTCTATATCTTCGCCTGGAATTTTATCAAATTCATCAATCAAAACTAGTTTTTCATGAGAATGTGGCAGTGCACCTAGATCCCCAGTTCCAAGATTGCATACAAGTCCAGATCTCGTAGTATTTGCACCGATATTTGTAATGTCGGAGAACCGATCACTGATTATCTCCTTTGCCATCGTTTTACTGCTACCTGGCTCCCCGATGATTAAAGAATGAACTGGCTCGCGGAATGTGGAAAACATACTAGTTACGATGACTTTTTTCATTATGTCATTGCCATGTATTTCTTGAAAAACATTCTGCCAGAACCCTTCAAAACCTCTCTCTTTTGCAAACGCAATAAGTTCTTCATCTGGTAGATATATTCCACACTTTTCGCGTTCTCCTAACCTTTTAGACTCAATAACTTCCTGAAGCCCCTCTGCTTTGCTTATAACTTTGTTAAAAGCTTGAGAATTTCGGGTGAGTTTCAAAATGTTATCATCAGTTTTTAAAGATGCATTACCCCATCCTGCCGCAAAGACATCCAATGCATTTAAAACCGATTTGATGACTGCCCGATCTGTTCTTTTAACTTCCACTTCAATAATGTCTTCATTTACTATTCTTATATCTGTTATATTTTCGTTTGCCAGAATGTTTCGCGCTCTTTGTATAAGCATATTACCCTTACTATTGCCCAATCCAAGTGAAGTAACAGACATAATCGCAATTTGTTCTAGATTTGTTATTCCCATGTTTTCTAATTTTTTCCTATCGGAAGGAATAACTCCCAATAAGCTTAGATCATCTTCCATAGTTTAACACGCGACCAGGGGTTATCCTCTCTTATGATTAAAACTTTGTGTTAACAAAATAAGCAGCAATTTTATGAAGGAACCTGGTTACTTTAATTTATCATTGTCCTTGAAAAAAGCGAATTTAATGGATTTGTGAAAAAATTATTACTAAACTTCAAAAGACAATGCATATTTTATAAAATACTGAAAATATTATATACCTTTGTATATATGTATAAATTGTGGATAAATGCATAAAATGAAAAGAGTATGTAAGAAAAAATTGTTGACTAAACTCAAAAATCTTAAAGGAATTTGGTTTCATATTGCGGGTATTGCCTGTTTATTTTGGTTTTTAATAAGAGTTGTTCCTGCACCTCATAGATCTCAATATCCTTGTCAGCAAATTTCCATTCCTATTGCACTAGGATATGTTGCTTTTTGGAGTGTCTTATTTCATGGGCTTTTGAGATGGATAAGAACAGTGAAATTAAAAACCTTGAAAATCTTACCATCAATTTCAGTCATTTTTATAATAATTTTCACAGTTGCGGGAACAGTATTTGCTAATAATTACTTCAATTATGGATCTTCATCAGAACCATGGGATCCAATTCCTAAAAATCCTATTGGAACTCCTCGGGGCATCAACCCTGGAAGAGTTGTATGGATATGGAATCCTGATGCAACGGAATCAGATTTGAATGGTTATTGGTGGAAAACAGAAAATAATGATCAAACGGTTATCGATCAGATGTTTTCCTCAGGAATGAAAGGTTTGACAGGGACGAAAGACGACCATGCTGCTTGGGATAGTTTATTCAAATATTTTAATAAAATCCACGGTTACGATGAAGTAGGCTATCAAACTGGTGAAAAGATAGCCATTAAAGTAAATTTGAATAATTGCTGGAACTATTACACTGATCCGTATACAGCCAAGGATAACGATAGAGATGCCAGCCCATATGTATTAAAAGCACTTTTGAGACAGCTTGTAAATACTGTAAATGTTTCTCAGGCAGATATTACAATATACGATGCATCACGCCCAATGGCAAACTGGTTCTACAATCGCGTGTACTATGAAACATATCCTGCAGTACCCTTGGTACCAGAATTTCCAGATATTAACTATGTTGATGCAGAAGGAGGAGCACAAGGACGCCAAAAAGTAGAAGCAAGTACAGAAAAAATTTATTTTGCAGATGGTACTGGACTTTATAGAACTCTCCCCACATGTGTAGTTGACGCAAAATATATAATAAATATGCCTCTTCTAAAGAGGCACCCGCTTAACAACGGTAATGGTGTCACATTATCTGGAAAAAATATGTTTGGCACTTGGATTGAACCTGTTGCAAAAATTCATGCATACCATGAATCAGGTCATATCCTTGGTAATCCTGCACCACAGACAGATCTTCTTGCTCATAGGCATATTGGAGATAAAACTCTGTTGTATGTTGGAGATGGCACATATGCAACTCTAGTAGATCATAGCAATATTGGAAAATTTTATATGTATCCTTTTAACAATGATTGGACAAACAGTCTTTTCTTTTCACAAGATCCAGTCGCAATTGATTCTGTAATGTATGATTTTCTTCATGCTGAAGGTACTAATCCAAGTGAAGGATCACAAAACTATCTGCATCAAGCGGCAGAACCTCCATCTGGTGTGTATGATCCTGAAGGAGATGGCATTTATCTTTCTCATAGTCTCGGTGTGCATGAACATTGGGATAAAACCGTCGATATATTCTCATCTAATCGGTATTCTGGTCCATCCAGTAATGGAATCGATTTCATAGCATACGGTGAAGAATATGCTCATCCTGCAATCATTATAACAAAACCAGTAGAAAAATATCTATATTTTTCAGGATGGGAAGTAATCCCCCTTCCAATGACGGTAATAATTGGGACCGTTGACGTAAAAGCAAGTATAAAAGGCATATCTGAAGATATTGAAAAAGTGGAATTCTATGTCGACGGTCAACTACAAGGTACTGATTATGAGGAACCGTACATATGGTCTTGGGATAAACCAACTTTTCTAAAACACACGTTAAGCGCAACCGCTTATTACGATACTGAAAATATCTCAAGTGATGATGTTATCGTATGGAGATTTTTCTGATTATTACACTTCCCACTCCATTTTCTATCCGAACTTAACAACAACGAACCTTCCTATGTTATCCTAATAAAATAGGGATTTATACGGCAAAGCTACTTAATATTAAAATATATTAAAAATCATACATTTAACGGACTAAAAAGTAAATGAATGATAATAAAAAGAAGGCAATAATAGTTTCACTTTCCGATGACGTTTCTGAGATAGAACAGTTGGCTGATTCCTTGAATCATTGTATAATCAAAAAGTTCATCCAGCATAGGGAACTACCCGATGTCAATAGTTATGTTGGTTTTGGCAAGGCTGAAGAAATAAAGAAGTTTGTCGATGATTTTGGAGAAAACGTCGATTTAATTATTGTCGATGGTGAGTTGAAGCCTTCACAGTGGTTCACACTTGAAAAAAGATTAAACGTAGAAGTATATGATCGAGTGAGGCTTATTTTAGAAATATTTAAAGAAAGGGCAGACAGAAAAGAGGCAAGACTCCAGGTTAAATTGGCCGAACTCCAGTATGAAAAACCATTTGTGCGTGAACTTATTCATCGTGCACGAAGTGGCGAGCATCCTGGGTTTATGGCCGGTGGAGAGTATCAAGTTGACGATTACTTTGAGATGATTAAAAAACAAATTAAAAACATAAGGGAGAATCTGGAAAAAATCCGTGGTGAAAGAGAGGTACGTAGAAGACATAGGCATATTAGTGGTTATTATTTGATTTCACTAGCAGGATATACAAATGCTGGTAAAAGTAGCCTTTTGAATATATTGTCCGGTGAGAAGGTGAAGGTTGAAGGAAGGCTTTTTTCCACGCTTTCTACAACCACACGTAAAATATATAACAAAAATTTACCGATTTTGCTTACAGACACGGTTGGTTTTATTCAGGATCTACCAGCCGAAATCATTGATGCATTTCATTCCACTCTTGAGGAGATAGAAGTCGCTGATGTTATTCTTCTGGTTGCAGATGCAAGTGAAGAAAGCGAGATTGTTGTAAGGAAACTTAAAATATCTTTAGATGAGTTGGTTGAGATTGGTGTTAATTCACCTGTAATAATTGCTCTCAATAAGATCGATTTGCTTTCTGACAAGAATCTTGACGAGATAATAGAAGATCTACAAAAATTAGGTTTAACAGACAACAGAAGAGTTGTTCCTCTTTCTGTAAAAAATGAAAAAAATGTAGATTTACTGTTGAATACGATACATGAAATGCTGCCTCAATTAGCCAAAATTAGGATGAGAATGCCAATCAATCAAAAAACACAGTCTTTTATTTCCTGGATTTATGAAAAGGCCAATATCCCTGAGATTTCATATAAAGATTGTGTAACGCTTTCTGTTGAGTGTAACACCAAAATAAGGGATAAGATAGTTGCTAGATGTAGGGATTTTGGGGGATCTGTCATAAACTAGATAAATGCCTTTTCGAGATACACATTATGTTGATAATAATCAGCGTGTTTTAATTGTATTTATATATAAGTTCATTAAAATTAACAATTTACACCTGCAAGTAAATTATTTAAAAAATATAAAACATTTAAAATAATTTTTTAAACAATAAATTACAAAAAATATTCGTCATTTATAATAACATATAATATTATAGAATAATTTAAATACTTATCACTCCATTCTTATTATTGAAAGGACTGTTGCCATAGCTGAGGAGGCAAGAATATTATGGAAAATAAAAAAAACTTTAAGTTGGGAAAAAAGGCTATTATTATTGGAGTGATGGTTGTAGCATTATTATTCGTATCTTCTTCAACAGCAGTATCCCAAACCCAAGGATCAATTGTTGTTGAAAAATTGGATAAAATTGAGGAAGTAAAAACAATTTCTAGTATTTTATCTGAAACTATAGACATAGAAAACCTTGATTCTGACGAAGTGACGATTGACTCAGTTTTTATGCTGGCTACAGTAACTGAGCAAATAATCTCCATGGTCAGAAATCAAGATGGTGATTTGGATATATCTTCAATAAAAATTGCTGCTGAAAAGATTGAGCGAGAGAAGGTAGATGAGAAAGATGTTATTTTTAAAACGCAGGGATGTCTTGATTTACTCTCAACCAAAATTGATGAAATGTTGACTGAAAAAGAATTATCAAACGAAGAAATAATCTTGTTTAAAACCCTTAAAACGTATGTGCTAAAGATGCAATCATTGATAGATGGTGAGGTTTTAAATAGTAATATGTCTACCGAACAGGAAAAAGAAGGATTTATCCAAAAATTTTTATTGATTATATTGATAATTCTACTTATCCCATTTATGATTCTTAAAGGAGGTATCAAAGGAGTTATCGGAATTACTATGGGAGTTTTACGTTGTATAAGTGCGTTGATTAAACTAACTATTTTGTTTTTTGCTGGTGCACAGGGCATGCTGACATTATCAGCATTTTTTGTAATTTTTATGGGCGTCATGAGTAGAATAGGTTTCAAGTTATTTTCTAATGTCGCCGCTCCGATACTTTCTATTATAACAGCTAGATTGGTACCTGCAATTGGATCACTCTTAGGGGGTCTATCGCTTGCGGTTCACTCACTGGTAGCATTGCTAATAATTTTTGCAATACCACTAGCAATAGTCATTATAGTAATGGTAGTAGCCATGGTGTTGGGTGAAGGGGACATGACAGCAACACTAGCATCTTTATTGGAAACAATCTTTGGAATGTTAATATTAGTCCCTGGTCTGGAGGACATTCTACATCAAATATGGGATTGGCTTGAAGGAAATATTCAAAATTGGCCAGAATGGCCATTTGAAACTCAGACTACTGTGCTGGCAAAAAGAATTGCCACCCTATAATCTATAAATGATATTAAAGCCATTTATATTCTGTATACGGGCTTAATTATTTCAATATGATATAAATAATTATTTTTAAAAATTTATATTTATTATTAAATATTTTTTTATTGCTTATATTTAAATGGCGTAATTAAATAAAACATATGTTATGTAAAGATAGCATAATTACTTATATAAATTATTTTCCAAAAATTTTATATATTTATATGGTATTTGCTAACATGTACTGTTTCTTTTTTAGGGGGGAGCAGAAGTAAGGAGGCGAAAAATGAAATATAATTTTGGAAGTGAAATGCTGGTTCTTACGATGATTGTCTTTTCAACTGTTTTTTTAATCTCGATAAATACAGTTTCTGCAGGTCCAAATGGATCAGCAGCGTATTGGAGTTTTGATGAGGGAAGTGGAATAATTGCTCATGATTATTCAGGAAATCACAATAACGGCACTATTAATGGATCATCATGGATAGTTGGAAAAATGGGAAACGCACTTGATTTTGATGGAATAAATGATTACGTATTAGTCAATGATTCTGATGAGTTAGATATCACAGAGAATTTTACCATTGAATTCTGGTTTTATCCAAAGGATATAGGTAGAGGTAATGCTAGCTATTGGTTTACAAATCAACAATATATATTGGATAAACATGAAGCATTTGATAACAACGATGGGAGTTGGAGTATTCATAATAACTATGATGAATACACGTATAATTTTGATTATCAAGGATTTCAAGGGGCAGTTACAAAAACGGAATTTAAAAATTATACTTGGTATCATTTAGCCTATGTCTATAATGATTCAGCAAATCATTTAATGGTTTATGTAAATGGTACATTAGATAAAGAATTATCAAAAGAGTGGGATATTCAAAATACGACTAAAAATCTTTATTTTGGCTGTGAATATTACTCTGTTGAACCATTATGGCATTTCTATAATGGTTCAATTGATGAAATCGTTATCTATCAGAGAGTATTAAAACCATATGAATTTTGGGGAATTAACGTAGATGAATTAAATGAAGTTTGGGTTGATGACGACTATACCGCGTCAACCTATGGCTGGCAATATGATCATTTTGATGTAATTCAAGATGGAATTAACGCAGTAACTGAGAATGGAACTGTTCATGTGTATAATGGTACCTATTATGAAAATGTCATTGTGAATAAATCGATTACGCTAATCGGGGAGAACTTGAACAGTACGATTATTGATGCGAATGGTAATGGTTGTGGAATGAGTATTATAGAAGATGAAGTTTATGTGAGTGAGTTTACAACTATTAAAAGTGGCTCTGATTTTAATGATGGGGGAATAAAGATTGATACCTCAGAAAACTGTACAATTAAGAACTGCAACTGCTCAGACAGTCAATATGGCATTGTGTTATATAAATCCTTGAAAAATCTGTTAGAAAATAATATTTGTTTGAATAATACTCAAGGGGTATCACTTCGACACACTAGTTACTATAATAATGTTTTAAACAATGTAATTTATAATAATATTATGGGAATTGTTTTGACAGCATCAAGCAATAATAATACTGTTGCATCAAATAATGTAAAGAACAGCACTGGTACAGGTATTATGATAACTAATTCTAGAGATAACATAATTTCATATAACAATCTCAGTGCCAATAATGATGGCATATCTTTATCTAGTTCAAATCACAATACCGTTTTAAATAATATTCTATTTAATAATTATTGGGGTATAGTGCTAGGGTCATCGAATTTTAATAATATTTCAGCTAATAATGTTAATGCAAATGATGATTATGGAATTTATTTAGCTGGATCTAGTAATAATAATTTAATCGTTGAGAACAATGTATCAAATAATAATGATCATGGTATTTTTGTGCATTATATGTGTAATTTAAACAATATATCAGGTAATAATATAACTGGTAATAATGATGGGATTAGCCTCTTCAGTTCAAGCAATTATAATAATATAAGTAATAACTCGATAAATGCAAATAACAATGATGGCATATATTTATACTCAAATTGTAATTACAACATCATTTTGAAAAATATAATATCAGATAACATTGGTGATGGGATTGAATTAAATAGTAATTGCGTAAATACGAACATAACAGAAAATTGTGTTGTAGCTAATAATAATGATGGTATTAGACTCTATCTTGATGCTGCTAATAATATTACAAAGAACAATGTCAGCATGAACAATAATAACGGTATTTATATATATGCATCATCATTAAATTTAATCACCGGAAATACGGTAATTGGAAACAAGAATTCAGGTATTTATATTATTTCATCAAATAGTAATGAAATATATAATAATTGGTTTGAAAATAATAATAATTCCTTTAATAATAACATTAATACATGGAATACCACAAAAACTCTTGGAACGAATATTATAGGTGGCCCCTACATTGGCGGTAATTATTGGAGTGATTATACTGGTACCGATCACACTGGTGATGGACTTGGAGACTCAGC
>Ga0272442_10003756_pt1 | contig 21153 bp, 13 predicted proteins | sample SSMForm2O_FD_200262 | JGI IMG/M metagenome (GOLD analysis project Ga0272442, IMG submission 200262) | Marine sediment archaeal communities from Little Sippewissett salt marsh, Falmouth, MA, United States - SSM-Form-2O | ecosystem: Environmental > Aquatic > Marine > Wetlands > Sediment ... | reverse complement strand
GTACGGAAAGGAGGTGTGGTTGAGAGAGGGTGTTGACGGAATCGGGAGTGGCCCGAAGCGAGGTCGTCCGTAGTGCGTGGAGGTTTTCGGTCGGGCCGTAGTGTCACGAAACGGGGCAAGAAAGAGGTTCAGGAAAGGAGAATGAAATGAAGATCGGGAATCTAGAGTTCAAGTCGTTCGCAGTGAAGAAGCCGCTGATGATCACGCCGGCGGGTGACTTCGTCAGCGTGCAGCAGGTCGCGGACGTGCCGTCCCTGGGTATGGGGTCGCTTTTCACGCTGGACGAGGATCTCCAGGTCGAGCTCGCCACGAAGCGCTATTCGATGGAGCCCGATTTCAAGCTGGGGATCGTCGGTTTGGGCATCTACTCGAGGGATGACGTCATCGACGAGATCAAGAAGAAGACGGAACTGGGCAAGCTGGCGACGCGGGTCGAGATGGGGTACTGCGGCGAGCTTGCGGCCAGTTTGAGGGCGAAGAAGGTGCCGTCGTGGCCGAAGGCGCCGCGGAAGGCGGTTCCGAAGCAGCCGTGGTGGAAACCGATCCAGAAGTGCATCCGCCTGCGGGTGAGGAACCGGGCTCTGTTCTGCGAGAACACGACGGATAACGTGACCACTCCGATCGCCATGTGGCGTATCGCGAACGTTCATCCGCAGTTCGCGAGCCGCGGCTTCAGCGTCATGGCCCTGACGGGGACCGACGATGTCCGGGCGAATTTTGCCCCTGCGGCCAAGAACTGGCTGACGACGTACATCGGGGGGGTGGGTCACGGCAACTACGACGTCTACACGGGCCATTGGGGCGACCATATTCTGGAGATCGGCCACTACGACTCGGCCGAGGTGAAGGGCAAGGTGCTTCACTTCCTGAGCTGTCGTACGGGCAGGGACCTGGGGCCGGATACTGTGGCCAACGGCGCGAAGGCGTACGCGGGCTACGACGAGAACTTCCACTTCGTGTGGGACGATTCGACGACGCCGGTCAATGAGTTCCTGCTGTTCATCAGGTCGGACGCCACCTTCGACCTTCAGATGGCGGGCGGGGCCACGGCGGGGCAGGCGTTCAAGGCGACGATAGATGCGTTCAACGCGGCCATTGCCGAGGTGCCCGGGACCGCTGCGGCCTCGTGGCTGACTTACGACAGGAACCACCTGAGGCTTCACGGTTCGCGCGCGGCCACCATCAAGCCTTTCCGCTGGCTCAAGATCTGCTTCCCGATCCGCCGCCTGGAGATGGAGACGGCCCTGCTGGGTGCGGGCGTGCTCGAGGACTGAGGTCCTGGCGCGGCCCGTGTCGGGCTGCGTATACTCGACGAAGATGCATGGAGGCGCCTGCGCGGGCGGGCGTCTCCATGTCCCCCCGAGGTCGATGCCGTTCGCAGCGCCATCGGCGATGAAAGGAGTGTGTTCCACAGATGGGCATGCCTAAACTGGAAGGGGCCGCGCGCAAGAAGCCGCTTTGCTACGATCCCGAGCGGGGCAAGTTCATCACCTTCGACGAGATCCTGTCGGGCGCGGAGGCGATCGTTCCCCTGGAGCGCCTGAGCGCCGAGGAGGTCAAGCGACTAGTGATCGAGCGCCAGCGCGTTGGGTCCGACTACAGGGCACAGGCGATGAGCGGCCCCGTAATGTCGCGGGACGACGTGGTCGAGGCGATTCTGCATGACGAGCCATTCGGCCTCGCTACGGTCGAGGCCGAGTTGTCCCACCTCGAGGACCTGCTGCGGCAGATCGAGAAGGCCCTGAGGCAAGCGGGGTGAAGGATACGGACTGACGTGGAATCGCTTGCCTGTACGCAGATGGCTTGGTGGACGGGCTATCGAGCCTGCTTCGAGCGAGGCAAGGGGCCCTGTCCCAGCGAATACCGAGCGAGCTCCCGGTAAGGCCGGGGAGCGCCCCAGCGGGAATGTTCTGGTAGAATGCTGGTGGGAGGGTCTTTTCATGCCAGCCAGTGAGACGATGACCAGCCGGGAACGCTTGCTCAAGGCCGTGAACCACGACGTGCCCGACCGGGTGCCGATTGACCTGGGCGGTTTTCAGACGGGTATCCACGTGCGCGCGTACGAGGCGCTGCTCGAGCACTTGGGAATCGAGGACGAGGTGGCCATCCTGGATCCGGTGCAGCAGTTGGCCGTGCCGTGCGAGGCGGTGCTCGAGCGATTCCACGTGGACGTGCACTACGTGCTGGCCCATGGGCCGGACAACTCCCAAGGCGGCATCGAGTTAAACGAGCGCGACGGGCGTCTGTGGCACGACCTGCGAGACGAGTTCGGCGTCGTGTGGTCGATGCCGGACGACCAGCGGCTCTTCATGGACATCTCGCACCATCCACTGGCCAATGCCGATATCGCCGCGGTGGCCGGCTACCCGTTCCCGGTCGGCGGCGACGCGACGCGGTTCACGGGCGTGCGCGAGCAGGCACTCGAGCTGCGCAATGAGACGCCTTACGCGCTATCGACGGGCATCGGCGGCGTGATCTACGAGTCCTGCTGGTATTTGTGCGGGCTGGAGCGGTGGCTGACCGAGCTGTTGGTCAACCCGTCCTTCTGCGAGGCGGTGCTCGACCGGATGCTCGAGTTCTGGATCGGCTACTACACGGAGTTCATGAAAGAGGTGGGCGACGTGATCGACGTGGTGATGATTGGCGACGACCTGGCGGGGCAGGCCGGGCCGCTGTTCCGCCCGGAAGTCTACCGCGCCCTGGTCAAGCCGCGCCAGAAGGAGTTGGTCCAGCACATCAAGTCGCTGACTTCGGCCAAGGTCTGGTACCACACCTGCGGCGGCTGTGCGGAATACATCCCCGACCTGATCGACAACGGCGCCGATATCCTCAATCCCGTCCAAATCAGCGCCAGGGGGATGGAGCCGCACACGCTGAAAGGGCGCTTCGGCGACCGCATCGCGTTCTGGGGCGGGGGCATCGACGCGCAGCACGTGCTGCCTTTCGCGACGCCCGCCGAGATCCGCGAGCACGTGCGCCGAAACATCGAGGCCTTCAAGCCGGGCGGCGGCTACGTCTTCAACAACGTTCACAACATCCAATACGGCGTTCCGCCGGAGAACGTGGTGGCGTTGTTCGACGCGGCCTATGAGTTCGGTGGATACGCGTGAGGGGGCAGTAACCGTTGACGGGCCAGTCGCGAATGGCACGAACTTCCTCGTAACAGCTTATTCGGCAATAGGTTGTGAATCTGCTTTCCCCCGGTCCCACCAGAACTCGACCACTGTGGCAACCTAAGGGCTGAGCGTGAACCCTTTCTGCTGCCTATGCTTGCGGTGCAGGGGTCAGGTAGGACGGATGGAACGCTTTTCGCTACCTGTGCTCTATGGTTGCGGGACAGGTATTCGGAACGCCCAACAGGTCGGCCGTTACCTGTAGCGGATGGGAAAAGGGTAAGGTGCTCAACATCAATAACGTACGCCAGAAGCTGGTGCCGTTCAGGACAGTCCCTGTCTTGCTCACAGGGCGAAGGGCATCTCGTCGCCCTCGTCGAGGTCGGGTTTGCCGAGGCCGGTGTCGCTTGGTAGGAACAGGGTGAACCTGGATCCTTTGTCTGGAACGCTTTTGACCGAGATGTTGCCGCCGTGGGCGCGTACGATGCGGTAGCTGCAGGCGAGGCCCAGTCCGATGCCGTTGGAGCCTTTGCTGCTGACGAAGGCCTGGGATAGCCTGGGCAGGATTTCTGGGGGCACGCCGACGCCGTTGTCGTGGACCTCGATGGTGCATCCGGCCTCGTCGCAGGCGCTGGTGACCATGACGGCTCCTCCGCGCTGCACGCAGGCGTCGAGGGCGTTGGTCAGCAGGTTGAGTAGGACTCGGTAGATCTGCCGTTCGTCGGCCCACGCGGCGCCGTCTTCGCAGGGCACGAAGTCGAGGGAGACGCCGGCGCGCTCGGCCCGGGGTCGCACGACGTCCAGGACCTCGTCGATAAGGACGTTGACGTCCATCGAGGCGCGCTCGGGTAGCGGATTGCGGGCGAAGGAGAGCATGTTCATGACGAGGAGGTCAATGCGTTCGAGGGCACGGCGCAGCAGGGGCCAGCCTTTTTCGATGTGGGACACGTCGGCCTTGTCGAGGGCCTGATCGATGAAGGCCGTGCCGCCGCGCAGGGAGGTCAAGACGTTCTTCACGCAGTGGCCGACGCCAGCCATGGCTTCGCCCAAGGCGGCCAGGCGTTCCTGTTGGATGTTCTCTTGGTAGAGCTGTGCGTTCTCGACGGCCACGCCCACGACCCGTCCGAGCACGGTGAGCAACTCCAGGTCGTCCTTGCTGAACACGGTGTCGGTGTCTCCGGAATCGACATAGATGGCGCCGACGACGGCCTGTCTACCGCACAACGGGGCGCACATGGCCGCGCGAATGGCGTGGCCCATGATGCTTTGCGAGACGTCAAAGCGGCTGTCGTCCTGGGCGTCCCGTGTCAGGATGGCGTCGCGCTGATACACGACGTGATCGACGAGGGTCCGGCTGAGCGGGGGGCCGCCCGCTTGCCCGTCGCGCGACCGGGTCGCGCGGACCTCGGGCTCGTGCGATTCTTTGGAGATGGTGAGCACGAATCCGCGGCGGACGGGCAGGGGGTCGAAGATGAGCTCGAGTATATCGCTGAGAAGCTGGTCCAAGTCGAAGACGGTGCCGAGGAGCTGGGTGGCCCTGTAGAGTATGGGGAAGCGGTCCGTGTCCTCGCGGACGAAGAGGTCGCACAAGGTGCTGCCCTGTTCGTAGGAGATGACGGAGCGGCCCTCGGCCACGGCCATGTATTTGAGCACCTCGAACAGGGACTCGCCGACGCCCAGTTGGTCTCCGGCCTGGAGGGCGGCGCGTTCGACCGGTTTTCCGTTCACGGTGATTCCGTTGCGGCTGCCGAGGTCTTCGACGAGCAGGGCGTCGCCGTCGAGCCACACGCGGGCGTGCCGGCGCGACACGGACTGGCCGGTGAGGACGACGTCGGCCTCGGGCGACCGGCCGAGCACGATGCCGCCGGGGGCGACCTGGAAACGGTCGACTCCCGAACCGCCGCTGAGGATGAGTTCATAACGCGCCATTATCCGACCACCCCCATGATGGCCTTGATCAAGTCGTCCGGGCAGACGGGCTTGTCCACAAAGGCCTCCGGGCGGTCCACGCCGAGGCGCTGCTCCATGGAGGCGTCGTCGTGGCCGCCTTGCGGGTCCAAGTCATTGATAGCGGTGAGCATGATGATGGGAATACGTTGGGTGAGGACGTTTGTGCGCAGGCGGCGGAAGGCCTCGAAGCCGTCCATCTCGGGCATGTCTACGTCGAGGACGATGAGGTCGGGTTCTTCCTGCTCGGCCAACTCGAGTGCGTCTTTGCCGGTCAGCCCGACGGTGGTGTCCCAGCCTTCGTTGTGCATCAACTCCATCACGAACTCACGTGTCCCCTCATCGTCGTCCACGATGAGGGCTTTCTTTCGTTCCTGCATCATGATAACGGCACCCCTCGCATAGCACTGTAAGGCAAGATAGCACATCACCGCCGAGCCAACAAGCCGGCGGGTCCGTCAGCGGTTGCTTTCGTGCAGGCCGACGGTGACCCACACGATGCGGAGCAACGTGCGCAAGGGCAAGACGGGATTGAGCATGCGCGCGAGGCTCGGTTCGAAGGGGGCGCCGTCTTGCACGACCCACCGGCAGGCCGCGGCGCAGCACAGTCCCACGCCTCCGGAGATGGCGAAGCAGATTCGGAATCCCAACAGATGCCAGTGGTGGATGACGAGCCCGGCCAGAATGGGGGCGAGGCTCAAGGCGGCCGATGTGCCGCCGATCCAGAGGTTCGTGTAGGCCGGGCGGTGGGAGGCGTGGACGTAGTTGAGCATGGCGCGGTTGGCGGCGAGGCGGAACGCCGCGGCGAAGACCGTGGCGCAGACCAGCGCCGGGGCAAGCGCCCACAAGATCCGGGGGGAGCCGGGATTCATCAGGACAAAGGACAGTGCGGCTATGGAGTGCGCGATGAGCGTCTTGAACATGGCGCGCCCGCTGCCGCTGTGTTTCGCAAAACGCCCCCAGAAATGGATCGTGAGGAGGGTGCCGGTCCCGCCTGTGGCCATGAGGATCATGATAGTCCTCGAGGCCATTCCCACGGCGTCGCGCATATAGAGGACCACGGAGGCGGTGTACCAGGAGATGCAGAACAGGCACAACGCGGCGGTGAGGGCGAACGCGACATAGGACCGGTCGGCCAGGGCCACGCGGTAGGCCGTGAGCCCGAGGCGCTCGGGTCTCGCGCCCGTCGGCGCGGCGCCTCCGGGCACGCGCGACATCCACACGACACTCACGAGCCCCGAGGCGATACCCATGCCGTAGACGCACAGGAAACGGGGCACGCCGGGGTGGCCGTGCAGCACGACGGCCTGGATCGCGGCCACGCACACAGCCACGACCTGGGCGATGGCGGTCTCGGCGCTGAAATAGGCGGCGCGCTGGCCTTCGGGCACGACCTCGTGCAGCCACGGGAACCACGCGCTCGCGCCGATCGCGCGGATGAGACAGAATCCGAGTGTGGCGCCCAGCAAGACGTACCATGCGGCCCGAGGCCCCCAATGCGACATTGCGCAGGGCATCAGGAAGACCGAGCACATCGTGAGGTTGCGCAGCACCCACGCTGTGGACATGAGGCGCTTTGGGCCGAATCGCGTCACCAGGGGGATGGTCGTCACGACGAGGAGCATCGAGAGCGGCATGAACGAGATCAGGAAGCCCACCCAGGACGGGGGCATATCGAGCGCGCGTGCAAATAGGACGAGGACGGGACCGACGATGCACTGCCAGGAGAAGACGTTGAATACCGCGAACCACAGGAACTTGCGCGGGGCCTGGTCCAGGTCCTCGACCTGCGATACGATTGGGATACGCAATGGGCGGCAGCTCCTTTGCCGGGGGCGTCCCGGCGGCAAGGGTGGCGATCATACCGAAAGCGGGCGGCGTTTGGGAATCGGCGTGCAACAGCGGCCGCGATCCGCCTGCGTTGTACGACCCGCAGTGCACGTTCAGTCAAGACTGAAGGCTTACAGAAACACCGAATGTCGAATGCCCAATGTTCAATGTCCAAGGGAATCTAGAGGCGGCTCGTCAAGCATTGGGCGTTGAGCATTCGCTATTGGACATTTCTTAATCTCATGCTTCATCCTTCGTCCTTCGCCTGAATGCTTACGACACGCGGTTGACGTGGGAAGCGACAGAGTGCTTAGATCGGGCGTTGGAACGGAGAAGCCGAATGCAAGCCGCGCCCGCTAAAGCCATCCTCAGTGTGCAGGAGGTCGCCAAGGGCTTCGGCGGCCAGCCGGTGCTGCAGGGGATATCGCTGACGCTGCACGAAGGGGATCGCGTTGGGCTGATGGGGCGCAACGGGGCGGGGAAGTCGACCTTGCTTCGGATCATGGCCGGGGCCGACACGCCGGACGAGGGTCTGGTCACGCGCAGCCGCCAGTTGCGGGTGGCGCTCTTGGATCAGCAATGCCGGCTCGCTGTGGACAAGACGGTCGGGGGCGTTCTGGAGGAGGCCGCGGCGGACGCGCGCGCCATGGTGGATGCGTACGACCGGTCAACCGAACTGCTGGCCGGCTCGGCGCTGGGGACGCCCGAGCACCGCCGGCTAGAGGCCGAGTGCGCAGACCTCCACCACCGGCTTGACCTCACGGGGGCGTGGAACCTGACTCAGGAGCTCAAGCGGGCGGCTTCCGTGCTTCGCCTTCCGTCGGAGGACCGTTGCCTCGGGACGCTGTCAGGTGGGGAGTTGCGCCGTGTCGATCTGGCGGCGACGCTTGTGCGGCATCCGGACGTGCTGCTGCTGGACGAGCCGACGAACCAGATTGACACCTGGAGCGTCGAGTGGCTGGAGGGTTTCCTCGGGTCGTTCGCAGGCACGTGCGTGCTGGTCACGCACGATCGGTACTTTCTGGACCGGGTGGTCACGCGGATCGTCGAGCTCGAGGGGGGCGGCCTGCGCAGCTTTCCGGGCAACTACACGCGTTTCCTCGAACTCAAGTCGAATCTCGTCGAGCACGACGTGCGTGCGGCGGCCAATCGCCAGGCCTTTCTGCGGCGCGAGTTGGCCTGGTTGCGGCGCGGGCCGAAGGCGCGGACCTCGAAGGACAAGAAACGGATCCAGCGCTACCGTGAGGTTGAAGGTCAGGCTTGCAGCACGCTGGACAAGGAGATGGTGTTCGAGATACCGGTTCCCAAGCGACTGGGCAAGCGCATCCTCGAGGCCCACGCCCTGACGCACGGCTACGGCGACAAGGTTCTTTTTCGGGATTTTTCGTTCCTGATGCTCAAGCACATGCGCGTGGGCGTGATCGGCCCGAACGGCTGCGGCAAGACGACGCTGCTGCGGTTGCTGATGGGTCTGGAAGGGGCTCAGGCGGGCGAGGTGGCCGTGGGCGACAACACCCAGTTTCTGTACGTGGACCAGAGCAAGGAGGAGGTGGATCCGAACGAGACGATCCTGGGGCATGTGTCCAACGGGGCGCGCTACTTCCCGATGGGCGAGGGGAGACTGTACGTGCCGACGTATCTCGAGCGTTTTCTTTTTGACCGCAACAGTTGCCTGATGCCGATGAAGAACCTGTCCGGGGGCGAGCTCAACCGGATCGTGCTGGCCAAGAAGCTGCTGCGGGGCGGGAACCTGCTGGTCCTCGACGAGCCCACCAACGACTTGGACCTGGCCACGTTGCGCGTGCTCGAGGAGGCGGTGAACGCGTTCGCGGGCTGCGCTTTCATCGTGAGCCACGACCGCTACTTCATCAACCGCGTATGCACGGATCTCATTGTGTTCGATGGCGGCGCCCGTCCACTCACGCTGGCGGGCAATTACGACGACTACCTCGCCTACAAGAGGCGCGTCGCGGGTACGACACCGGCGAAAGGCGGGCGTACGCGAAAGGCGGCGCGCCAACGGACGGAGCCTGACAAGGCGCGCTCGTTGACGTACAAAGAGAAGGAGGAGCTCGCCTCGATCGAGGGCGTGATCGAGGCCGCAGAAGCCGAGGTGCGCTCGCTCGAGGCCCGCGCCGGTTCGCCGGATTTCTATCGGCAAGAGGCCGCGTCGATCAGGCGGGCCTTCGGCGAGCTCGCCGAAGCGAAGGGCAAGGTCGAGGCGCTCTTCGCGCGTTGGGATGAGCTCGAGAGTCTTCGGCCATAGGCGGCGAGGCTAGCGGTCAGGCTTGCTTTCGACGGCAGCAACCTCGACGCGGTCGCCTCGGGCATAGTGCCAAAGAGAGGCGACCTTGCCTGCGTAGTCTTGGGTGAGGGCGTTCTGGCCGGCTTGGGTCGCGATGTGGAGCCAGGGCGGTTCCGTGTTGCTGATGCCGGCCACGAGCCGAGCGCGCGGTCCGTCGCCGATCCACGCCCCGTAGTAGTAGTCGTTCGGGCCGTCGGTTAGGGCGCCTGTCTCCTTGTTGACGTGACCGGTGACGAAGGGGCTTTTGATGCCCAGACGGAGGCGCGCGCCCTCGACCGCCTCGACGGGGAAGCGTCCGATGAGGGCGGTTTTGTCTAGGGTGAGGGTGAGGCGGTGGGGGTGGGATTGGGCCTCGACGATGCGGAACAGGGCGCTGCGCATGTCGTTGTAGATGCGGATGGCGCGACCTGGGGCGAAGTCGTTGGCTGTTGCGCCGGGGGCCTCGACGACGATCCGGCGGCCGTCGTAGTCCAGGTCCGCGATCTTGCCTTGTGCATACTGCGCGCAGGCGCCGATGCGTACGTCGCGCACCCACGCGTCGGCGACGCGTGAGCGGACACGGATGCCAATGGGCCGGTGGGCGGTGGTGCGGCTGGGGCCTTCGGGGACTTCGAGCGTGATCTCGTCGCTGCCGTCGTCTCGCGTCACCTCGAGCACCAACGGCCGCTCGTTGCGCAGAGCGACGCCCGATACCACCGGCGCTTCCTGCCAGGCGTCGAGCACGGTCAGGAAGTGCGACGCCTGGCCGTGCGTGACGTGACGGCGCACGATGAGGTAGTCGAGGTGCTGGTCCTGTGACCACACGGGGGACCGGCCGCGTCCCATGATGACCTCGGCGTGGCCCCCAACGGGGATCACGTGCAAATCAAGCGTGTCGCCCTCGGGCAGGCCGGACTTCCAGGTCCATTGGGCGGGTTGTTCGAGCGTGGCTCGGCGAATGTGGGCGAGGTAGCAGGGGAAATTGCCGTTGTCGTGGCGGCGTCCCCAGCGGTCGGTGTAGGGAGCGAAGGTGTCGACGCCCGGCCCGGCCAGCGTGCCGCCCGCCTGCGCTTGCCAGTCGAGCGTCGGGCGCTGCGGCTCGGCCATCATGGCGTGCCAGCTCTGGTCGTGCTGTTGGCCTCCATTGACGGCGAAGAGGTCGACGACGTAAGAGCGGGCGTCATCTACGTCTACAAGGATGACGGTGCGTTCGTAGAGGTCGACGGGCGGCGCGTCCGGCGTCCCCAATCCCATGCCTTGCGGATATGGGTTGTGATAGGCCGTGGCCACGTGCACGCCGTCCAGGCTTGCGAAGAGGCGGGCGCCGTTGCGGAACGATCGGTAGACGGGCTGGGTTTCGTTGACGGTGACGGTGTTGTGAGCCAGGCTGTTGGCGTCCCATTGCGAGCGGTAGTCCCAGGTTTTGGGATAGCCCAGGTCGGGCAAGAGGTCCAGGCCTCGGTCGTAGAGGCTGAGGGCGAGGTGGTCGTTTTGGCGGTGTCCGATGTTGGAGGTGTAGTTGAGGACGGCGGCGCGGGACCGCGGCCAGTGTCCCGATTCGAGGATGGCGACGCCGTAGCCGTCGAGGAACCGGCTTGCACGGGCGATCTCCGATTCCGGTTTCTTTACGGCCTGCGCAATGGCGCTGGCCGGATAGGGCTCCCAGAGCTCGCCGCCAAAGGTCTCGCCGTTGAACCGGGTCGCGGCGCGGGCGTAGCGCGGGTCGCCGTAGCGCTGGAATGCGTAGAGGTTCTCGCTTGCTGCAAACGAGTAGCGCCGGTTTGTCTCGGTGCGGCGGTCCGGTTCGCCGATGCCGCCGCAGTCGCCAATGGACGGGAGGAAGGAGTCTAGCACGAGCATGTCGATGTAGAAGTCGAAAAGCCCCTTAGCCTTGGGGTGTGCGAAGATGTCGGTATAGCGTTCCAGCCGGAAGAGGTCTGGGCGGCGCCGTCGCACTTGCTCCATGCGTTGGGCGACTCGGATGAAGTCGAACTTGATGCGGTTGTAGTTTGGGCTCTCGTGGCCGGCGCCGTCGCGCGTGAGGCCGTTGAGGAGCATGTAGGCGGAGCGACCGATGCCGTGGTATGCGTAGTCGACCATGTCCGTCGAATTTGGGTGGGTGTCCTCGTAGTCGTCCATCACGAGTGCGACGGCCATTGCCGCGGCCTGGTGGAAGCCCTCGTTGCCTTTGATCATGCCTTGGAGCAAGGCCCTCATGGCCGCGCGGAAGATGTAGGTTTCGATGTATTGGCGCAGGTCGGCCACGTTCTCGACGGGCATCCCCTTGGCGTTGAGGAATGGGATGAGGTCGTTATCCTCGGCCATGTAGTCGTAGAGGGCGTCGTAGGCGTAGGCGGTGGCCTCGAGGCAGAAGGTCTCCCAGATGAGATCCGTGATCATGCCGCCGTGCTTCCAGGCGTAGTGCGGGTGCGAGTTGTCCCACGGCCCGAGATAGGTGCGCTCGAACCGGTCCTCGAGCGAGGCGCCGTCGTCCTCCCAGCCGTAGTTCGGATACTCGGTGGCGAGGCGCGCCAGGAGGAGGCAGCCCTTGTGGGCGTAGTTTGTGTCGCCGGTGAGCAGCCACGCCTGGGAGAGGCTGCGCAAGGTCGGGACCACGACCGAGCCGTAGCACATGTGTGCGTACTCGCGCAGGAAGTAGTAGCGCTTGCCGTCGTGCTCCCACCCTCGGCCGTCGTCCGGGTAGTCGCCCGAGGTCATATCGCCCTGGTGGTAGTTGTTACTCGGATACAGCCGGTCGCAGAGGGGGCATTGCACTTTGTATGGGTGGGCAATCGGGTCGATGCGCCACGCGTTCCACACGCTGACCTTCTTGACCTCGGCGCCGCATACCGGGCAGATCGTGCGGAAGGTCACGTCGTAGGTGCGCGGAATCGTCGTGGTGGGCTGGAGAAGCCAGATGAAGTCGTCGGTCTGCGCCGCGAAGTCGTTCGCGGCCGTGTAAGTCGGGCCGATGTAGTACTTGATGGGGTCGCCGGTCTCGAGAATCCGTTCTTGGATGGCCTGTGCCCATTCGTATTGGGCGACGTTCTCGCGTCCGATGGCGATGCGCTCGTCGGTGTAGTAGGTCCTCGTGTCTTTTGCGTGGGCGAGCCCCGCAGCAAGAAGCCACACAGCGATTGCGAGCGGTACCTTCAACATTTCGTTCTCCTTCCGGACGCGCCCTCCGGTTACGGCAGGCCGACCGTGACCTCTCGCCACTGGCCTTCGACGACCAGTTGCGTATGCCGGCGCACGCCGCCGCCGGGATCCTTGGCGACGACCCGCACCTCGTAGCGGCCTGCGGGCACGTAACCGAACTGGCAGCGGCGGTCGGCGTCCGGCGCCACCGCCCACAGCACCTGCTCGGGGGCCGCGGCGGGCGCGAACTCGACGTCCACGTCCGCTGCCTCACGGTCGGATACGGTGACGAACAGGCCGCCGAACCGGGCGGTGTCCCAGTCGTACTCGGCGCGCTCGCCCTCGGCGACCGCTACGGCAATCCTGCCCCAGTCCACTTCCTCTGTAGAATCGAAGATTTCGAGCACGTGGGTGCCGGGGGTCAGCCGGGGGATGACGAAGAAGCCGCCGCTGACGTAGGCGAAGGTGCTGTAGGTCGTTCCGTTGAGGTCGAGGTGCATCTTGGCCGTTGGGATCAGCCCGTCGACAAACGCGCCCTTGTTGAGGAGGCGTCCGCGCACGGTTGCGCCCTGGGTCAATCGGATCTCGATGGCGGCTTCGTTTAGGACCTCGGCCACGTCGACAAATGTGGCCGCGTAGCCTTCGTGCCATGCCGCGAGAAAGCTCGATAGGCCGGTGTCAAATGTGCGAAGGGTGAAGCGGCCGGCGGTGTCTGTGTGGGCCGCAAGATCGCCGTCTGGCGTCTTCATTCGGAACAGTTCGGCCGACGCGGCGCCCTCGATCGCCGTGACCAAGGCCCCCTCGACCGCTTCGCCGGACGCGGCGTCCACCACCACGCCTGCGAGCGCCATGACCTTGTCGAGCGGGACGTCGAACAGGTCGATGAGGCCGTGGGGGGGCAATTCGTGCGCGCTGGTATCAAGCGCGGCTTGGGTCTCCGTATAGCCTCTGGCGCGTACACGCACGGCGGCCCCTTCGGGCGCACCGACGGGCACGAAGAAGCGGCCGTCGGTGGTGTTATGGCGCGTCCAGTGCTGGTCCTGCTGATGGCCCCAGCGGACCTCGAAAGTCCGCACGGGCGCCCCCGTGAGACCGTCCACTACTCGCAGCCGCAGCCGGGGGGCCTCCTCGGGCGCGGCCTCCTCGTCGGGCGCCGGCGCGGGCGCTTGGTTCGGCGGGGCGGGCAGTGGGTCGGGTGCTGGCGCTGCGGCCGGGGCCTGGGGCGTCACTTCGCCTGGCGCTCTGGCCGGCATGGTCGTGTTTGGGCTTGGGGGCGGCGCGGGGCGGGGCGCCCGGGCCAACACGAGCACCAAGGCGACCGTGACGACGGCGCAGGCGACAATCGCGGCAATGACGGCCCGATGCATCTCCCGTTCCTCCGCGTTGCACGACCCGAACGCCCTCATCCTAGCAGAATCGCGGCCGGACAGGCGACGCTCCATGCGCCACGATGTCGGGGCGGAGCGCGCGGGGCTGCCCCGGACGCGTTACGGGAAGTGCGTCTTCCGGTCGTGGAAAGGGGGGAGAAGAGAAGTACACTGAGGAAGTCCAGGGCGTGCACGGTCGTGGGAATCAGGCTGTGGCAACGACGAACGAGGTACTGTAGGCGATCGCGAGCATCCGGGTCGTTGGCGGCGCTATCGGAGCGGCCGTTTTCATGGAGGGCTTACTGCCCGATCGCCTCGACGTTTTTGTTTCGCTCGGCCCTACCGGGTGGCAAGATCCGCCTGCGATCCGGTCGCGGATCCACGAGCACCTGCGTGGGACAGGAGGACACGGGAGTTGGCGTATCAGCCATCTGCCAAGTTGCTTACGGCCGCAGCGCGTAGTCACTCAATGGCTCGATCTTTCGATTTCCCGGGCATGCGGCCACTTGCCGCACAGTGGAAGAACGTTGGCTCGTTCGGCCCATTCGAACCATTCGCGGGCCATCTGTTTGGCGCGGTCGGGAAAGCGTTGGGCGAGGTCGTTGATCTCGGTGCGGTCGGCCTCCATGTCGTAGAGTTCCCAAGGGCCTTTGGGACCTTTGGCCACCAGCTTCCACTTGCCGCAACGAATGGCCCGGTTTCCTTCGTGTTCCCAGTACAGCGCCCGTTCTCCCAGGGGATTGCCGTCGAAGGCCGGAACCAGGCTTACGCCTTCCATGGGGTGGATGGCTTGGCCCCGGCACGTCTTTGGATACGTTGCCGCGGCAACGTCGACACAGGTGGCCATGATGTCGATAAGATGCACCGGTTCGCTGCGCAACTCGCCTCGCCCGGCAATCCGGGCGGGCCAATGGGCGATGAACGGCGTCGAAATTCCGCCTTCGTGGCTCCAATGCTTGTATAACCGGAAGGGTGTGTTACTGGCGTTTGCCCACGGCACGCCGTAGCTCTGGTACGTATCTTCCGGACCAGGCGTCACGTGCGGATTGTTGCCGAGGCGCACGGGACGGCCGTCGCGCGTCTGGCGCGTGATATGGAGTCCTCGCCACTTGGGTCCGACCTCCTCCGCACAGCCGCCGTTGTCCGCCAGGAACAAGACGAGCGTGTTGTCCAGCGTGCCGGTTGTTTCGAGCGCGGACAGAATCCGGCCGATTCCCTGGTCCAGGCGGTCGACCTGCGCCGCATACACCTCCATGCGCCTGGCTTGCCACGCCTTGTGGTCCTCCTTTTCCCAGGGCTTCACGCGCTTATCACGAGCGGTTGGCTTCCATTTCGGATCAAGGATGCGCATAGCCACCATGCGCTTCAGCCGCTCCTGGCGGAGTGCGTCCCAGCCAGCGTCGTAGCGCCGCTTGTACCGGGCGACGTCCGCTTCAAGGGCGTGAAGCGGCCAGTGCGGTGCCGTGTATGCCACGTACAGGAAGAACGGTTGGCCGGTCGAGGTTTTGTCATGAGTGCTGATGTAGTCGACGGCGCATTCGCTGATGGCGTCGGTGTAGTAGAAGTCGCCGGCTGGGCTCGGGAGGGGGGTGTTGTCGCGGACAAGCGTGACCGGATCGTAGAAGCTGCCTGCGCCTGTAATCGTGCCGTAGAACCGGTGGAATCCACGTTGGCACGGCCAATTGTGCTTCGAGGTTAGCGCCTCGTTGCCGCTCCAGTGCCCCACGTGCTTGGTTACGTGCCATTTCCCGCTCATGTAGGTGGCGTAGCCGGCGGCCTTGAGCACCTCGGCGATCGTGACGCACCGCTCGTTGAGGTCGCCTTGGTATCCATCGGTGCCGCGGTCATCCATCATGTGGCCCACGCCGGCTTGGTGCGGATACAATCCGGTCATCAGGCAGGCCCGGGTCGGACAACACCGGGCGGTGTTGTAAGCCTGAATGAAGCGCACGCCGCCCGACGCGAGTCGGTCAAGGTGGGGGGTGTGGATTTCGCCGCCGTAGCAGCCGATGTCCGAGTATCCCATGTCGTCCGCCATGATAACGACGATGTTGGGCCGGTGGTCCGAGAACACGGAGGCAGCCCGCATTCTGGTGGCGCATCCGGACGGCGCGAGCCCTGCCGCGGCAACGCCAACAGTTTTCAGGAAATCTCGCCGGGTGGATTTGCGATTCATACCGCTCCCTCTTGTTCGGAACGCTTGCGGCCGGCCGGGCCGGGCGAAGGTCCCGGTGCTGCTTCGGGAGGCTTCGTCCAGTTCTCAGCAAGCGCAACCGCTACTCGAAGCAGCCGGTGAATGGGCTTGGACTTGGCCCAGACCTGCGTGCGCGCGACCGCCACGCATAACTCTCGCACCAGCATACAGGCACAGAGCGACGCCCTCAAGACCCATTCTGCTGGCCCAAATCGGCGGGTAAGGATGCGACAGGGAGCGTGTCAGGCGCCATACAGGCGTGCAAGCGCCCGGTTGCCAAGGGACAAGGGGTTGCACCCCCTTGTCTTCGTTTGCATCCATAGCTCAAGCGTCTCGCGATCTGCCGTGCGCACGAAAAACACAGTTCGGCAAAGCCGCAATAGCCGCGCCGTCCGCTTGCGCGCGGATTTGGGTGCGTCTTCCGGTCGTGGAAAGGGGCGGAGAAGAGCAGTATACTGAGGAAGTCCATGTGTGCACGGTCGTGGGCATCAGGCTGTGGCAAGGACGAACGAGGTACTGAAGGCGATCGCGAGCATCCGGGTCGTTGGCGGTCCGCCATTGGCGGCGCTATCGGAGCGAGCGTCTGCATGGAGGCGGTACTGCCCGATCGGCTCGACGTTTTCGTTTCGCTCCGCCTTGCCGCGCGGCGAGATCCGCCTGCGATCCTGTCGCCGATCTACGAGCACCTGCGTGCGAAAGGGTACGAGACCGACCAATAGCACATTGTGACCTGGGGGCGTTTAGTTTGTGCGCGTGTACAATCCGCTGGTGTATGAAGTGCTCGCGGAGTATTTCTTCCGAGTTGGGTGAGGAGCATTAGGGAGCCACCTTGATGAGGCAGGAGATGAACCGTCGTGACGCTATCGCGCTGGGAATAACCTCTGTGGCGGCCGTGTCGGTTTGTGGCGACGCGGAAGCGGCTGTATCGGCCGACGCGGCTTCATTGGTTGTACGAAGGCACGACGCGAGGCTGCAAGAGGGGCTGCAGAAGCAGGTTAGGGATGTGCAGAGCCGATGGTGCGGTTCGATTCCTGACCAGTGGGGATTGCACCACTGTCACCGCGCTGCCGGTCTGTTGCGGGATGCGGCCACGGCGTACTTTCATCCGCAATCCCGGTACCATGCCCAGCAAGAGCTCGTCGAGCGGATGAAGCTGGCGGCCGCTTTTCTGGTGCGCTCGCAGAACGATTCGGGGAACATCGACCTTGTCACGACCAATTTCAATTCACCGCCGGACACCGGCTTTGTGGTCCACCGCGTTGCCACGGCCGCGAAACTGGCTCGGCTGAATGGCGACAAGGGCGTTTTCTCGCTGTTGGAAGAGTTTCTCCGCCGGGCCGGGCTGGGACTGATCCACGGGGGGATTCACACGCCGAACCATCGCTGGGTCGTGTGTGCTGCCCTGGCGCAGATTCACGACCTTCTGCCCGACGCGCGGTACATCAAACGGATCGACCAGTGGCTGTCTGAAGGCATCGACATCGACGAAGAGGGGCAGTTCACTGAACGGAGTACCGCAGGTTACAACAGCGTTGTCGATAGTGCGCTTGTCGTTATCGCGCACAAGCTGAAGCGGGCAGAACTGCTCGACGCGGTTCGAAAGAACCTGGACGCCATGGCGTATCTGCTACATCCCAACGGCGAAGTGGTCACGGAGATCTCGTCTCGTCAGGACCTGAATACGCGGGGGACTATGAGCGGCTACTGGTTCGTGCTGCGGTACATGGCGCTTCGCGATGGGGAGGGTCTCTATGCCTCGATGGTGAAGCCTTTGGAGCCAGAAAGCATCGAGTTGTCGAGATTGATGGAATATCCGGAACTCAACAAGCGCCTGCCCGCGCCGACTGCCGTGCCCGACGATTACGAACGGGCCTACCCGTTGTCCGGCATCACCCGGATCCGACGAGGGCGGACAAGCGCCACGATCCTGCACAAGGGCCAGAGCAGATGGATATGCCTGCGCCAAGGGGAAGCGGTTGTCAACGCGATTCGCCTCGCCAGCGCGTTTTTCGGGAAGGGCCAGTTCATTCCGGCGGTGTATGAAAGACGAGGGGACGGCTTCTACTTCCGGCAGGAACTGACGGGCAGGTACTTCCAGCCTATTGACGATCCGAGTCTGCTGCCGGTCGTGAACGCCGGATGGTCGCGCCTCAAGATGAAGCGCAAGACAACCGAAATCTGCCGGATGGTCTACGAAGCGCGCCTTCAGGAAATCGACCAAGGGTTCGAGGTGTTCATCGTCGCCCAAGGAACTGGCAATGTTCCGTTGGCCGTGGAGATCAACGTCAGAGAGGGCGGCGAGCTGACCGGTGTGACTGGTGCGCCGCATTCGGCTGGAGCGTTTTTGCTGGAAGAGGGCTTCGCCGAATACCGCATGGGATCTGACGGCATCCGGTTTGGTCCCGGCCGATGTGAGCATGCCTACGTGCAGGTTCGGGGCGCTGAGGGTAAACTCTCCGGTCCAAGCGTTTACTTGACGGGCTACACGCCCTTTCAACACCGGTTGGCCTTCGAGATGCTCTGATGATGAGCGATCGGGGATGCGGAAGCGAACGGGGCCAACAAGTACCGGTTGCTGTAGGGGCGCGAGCTGGACGGCGGCGGGCGCTTCGGTGTGCGGGCCTGGAGTGGCATCGGTTGGTGGGACGACGTGGCATTCGGTAGGCTGCTTGCCGGAAAGGATGACATGGCCGAGGCAACCTTCAACCGGCGGGCATTTGTGAAGTCGTGGGTCGCGGCGTTGGCTGCCAACGCCTTGCCTTGCAGGGCGGGCTATGCGCAGACAGCCGGAGCCACGGCTCCCGGCGACCTCCGTGTCAAGGTCGAGCAGATCACGTTTGGTCCGAAGCACCATTTCTTCGGCTATATCGGTCAATCAAAGACCATCCCCTGGAACGCAAGCGGGCGCTACATACTGACGTTGAGAACGGCCTATCACAACCGTCCGCCGACGGCGCACGATGCGGCGGAGATATGCCTGATCGATACAGGAGACAGCCACCGGGTCATTCCGATTGACGAGACACGGGCGTGGAATTTCCAGCAGGGCACCATGTTCTACTGGAATCCCGCATCGCCGGAGAGGCAGTTCTTCTTCAATGATCGCGATGCCAGTACAAACCATGTCTATACCGTTCTGTATGACGTCGAGACGCGTCGGCGCGTCCGCGAGTATCACTACTCGGACACACCGGTGGGAAATGGAGGTGTGGCGCCCGATGGCAAGGCCTTCGCGGCCATCAATTACGGGCGGCTGGCTCGAGAGCGGCCGGTTACCGGATATCCAGGGGCGCATGACTGGTCGGCAGAGGAAAAGGCGCCGGCCAATGACGGTCTATTCGTTGTCGATATCGAGAGTGGCCGGAAGCGGCTGGTCGTATCGTTCGCCGCGATGGCCGATTGCGCGCGTGCGGAGAAGCCCGGAATCGATAAGGCCAGCCTGTACATCAACCACACGCTTTGGAACCGCAAGAGCGATACGATCTACTTCTTCCTGCGTGGCCGTCGTTCGAGGAACAGTATGTGGGTGAACATGCCTTGCACGATCAACGCAGATGGCGGTGAGTTCACAACGCATGATGTCTTCATAGGTGGTCATCCGGAATGGGCGGAGGGATACCAGATCATCGGGCGTCAGGGCGACCACCAGGTTCTCTACGATGTCAATGAGAAGCGGATTGTGGGGCGACTTGGGACGCCTGAGATCTTTCCCAAGCCGGAGGGAGACATCTCGCTTTCGCCGGATGGGAGGTGCTTCGTGAACGGCAGTTCGTACGAAGACGGGCGGCTTCGGTACGATTTTCTCCGAAGGGCCGACGGCGCGCACGTGCGTTCTCCCGCGCTTAGCCGCGGGACGTTTCTGCACGGCGTGTTACGGATTGACCCGGCACCTCGCTGGACCCGGGATAGCAGCGCCATACTGGTTCCGAACTGGACAGACGCCGGCACAAGGCAACTGTTTGTCATTCGGATTCAAGAAGGGGAGTAGCCTCAGGTTCGGTGCGAAACCAAAGGAGTAGGATTGCGATGAGTCGTTTGTCCAGACGCAGTTTCTTGCGCCTCGCGGGGCTGAGCGGCGCCGGCATGGTCTTGCCGCGCCTTTCGCCTGCGGACGAAGCGGCGCGGCCGAACGTGCTCTTCATCGCCATTGATGACCTGAACGACTGGGTGGGTTGCCTGGGGGGGCATCCTTGCGCGTTGAGTCCGAATATCGACCGGCTGGCGAGTCGGGGGGTGCTTTTCAGTAACGCGCACTGCCAGGCGCCGATATGCGGTCCATCGCGCGCGAGCCTGATGTCGGGCTTGCGGCCGTCGACTACGGGCATCTATGGCCAGATCAACGACGACGATATCAAGGGCGCGAGCCAAGCCGCTGCCGCATGCACCTTTCTGCCCGAGTATCTGAGCGCGCATGGCTACACGACGATGGGCGTCGGCAAGCTCTTCCACAACCATGCCCCGCGTGGCGCGCTCGATGTGTCTGGCGGACGGCGCGGCGGGTTCGGGCCGAAGCCGGGGGAACGCTGGCATTGGGACCGGGCGGGCACGAGCACGGACTGGGGGCCGTTTCCGGATGGGGACGAGGACATGCCGGACTACCGGTCGGCCCAGTGGGCGCTCGAACGCCTGGAGGAAACGCACGAGGCGCCGTTCTTTCTGGGTGTGGGGTTTGTCCGGCCGCACGTGCCCTGGCATGTGCCCAAGAAGTGGTTCGAGCGGTTCGATCCCAAAGACATATCGCTTCCGTCTTATCTGAAAGAGGACTATGGGGACCTGCCGGAAATCGCCATAAGGCTGGCCGAGATGCCTATGATGCCGACGGCTGAATGGGCCAAAGAGAACAATGAGTGGGCGAACATCGTTCATGCCTATCTCGCGTGCGTGGCCTTCGTCGACCATTACGTTGGGGAAGTGCTCGCTGCCCTCGCTCAAAGCCGTTACGCAGAGAACACGTTCGTGGTGCTGTGGTCCGACCATGGCTACCACCTGGGCGAGAAGAACCGTTTTGCCAAGCATTCCCTGTGGGAGAGGGCGACACGGACTCCGCTTATCATCGCCGGCCCCGGCATTGAAGGGGGGAGGACCTGCCACAAGGCGGTGGGCATGATAGACCTGTATCCGAGCCTGCTCGACTTGTGTGGATTGCCCGCCAATCCGCAAAATGAAGGACACAGCCTGGCGCCGCTGCTGGCCAATCCGGACGCGGACTGGCCGCACGCGGCCGTGACCACCTATGGCCGCGGCAACCATGCCGTCCGAACGGAACGCTACCGCTACATC
>Ga0272442_10003755_pt1 | contig 21154 bp, 15 predicted proteins | sample SSMForm2O_FD_200262 | JGI IMG/M metagenome (GOLD analysis project Ga0272442, IMG submission 200262) | Marine sediment archaeal communities from Little Sippewissett salt marsh, Falmouth, MA, United States - SSM-Form-2O | ecosystem: Environmental > Aquatic > Marine > Wetlands > Sediment ... | reverse complement strand
ATGCCCAGCACCAGCAGCAGCCACCTGATTCTGCGCGGGGCGGGTTTCACCTCGGCCGACATGGTCGGTTGGGTGGCCACCGGCTGGACCTCGGACACCTCGGCCACATCCCATTCCTCCTCGGGGGCCTCCGGCTCCAGCGGCGACTCCACCGTGGCGGTCTGCACCTCCAGCTCATCTGCCTCGACGGTGGTCTCCACCGTTGCGGTGTCTTCTTCGTGGCCCGCGTCCACCGGCGCCAGGCCCAGCAGGTCGGCTGTCGGCTTCTTGCTCTTGAGCACCTCGGTAGGAACGTCCAGCTCGTCCTCGCCGTCGTCCTCGGCGATTTCGAGCTCGGAGCGCACCACGGCCACGTCACCGGCTTCCATCTTGCGGGTTGTGCGGGCGTGCACATCGGTCTCTATGGTGTCGGCAACCTGGCCGAACTCGGGCAACCCCGCGTTGGAGTCCGGCTTCAGCTTGTCCAGCGAGTCCAGGCTGATGTCGGCGCTCTCCAGCTTCCGCAGCAGGGTGCGCTTGGTGGACGCATGCTCGGCCATCAAGTTGTTGCAGAACTCCTTGATCTCCTTTTCGTTGGCCTTTTTTCCGGACCTGCGCAGGTAGCCGCGCAGCGCGGTCGACATCTCCCCGGCGGTGCGGTACCGGTCTTTCGGCTCGCGGGCCAGGGCGCGCATTACGATGTCGTCCAGCTCCCGGTCCACCGTCGGGTTGAACTTGCGCACGGAGGGAACCCGGCTGTTGGCGATGGCCTGCAGCGTCTCTATTTCCGAGTTGCGCTTGAACAGGTGCCTCCGGGTAAGCACCTCCCAGCAGACGATCCCCAGCGAGAAGATGTCCGAGCGGCCGTCCAGGGGCTTGCCGCGGGTCTGCTCCGGGGACATGTAGGAGACCTTGCCCTTCATCACGCCGGTGATGGTCTTGTGCAGCTTGATGTCCGCCTTGGCGATGCCGAAATCCACCAGCTTCACCTTGCCGGAATACAGGACCACGATGTTGGGCGGGCTGACGTCCCGGTGAACTATGTTCAGCGGCTGGCCATTTTCGCCGCGCATGCGGTGGGCGTAGTCCAGCCCGTCGCACACCTGCGCCAGGATGCCGGCGGTCAACTCCTGCGGGAGCAGGTTGCCCTTCATGATGCCCGCGTTGACCAGAAATCCCAGGCTCTCCCCCTCCAGGTACTCCATTATGAAGAACAGCGTCCCCCCGGACTTGCCCACCTCGTGGATGCGGACGATGTTGGGGTGATCGAACCGCGAGGTAATCCGGGCCTCGTCGATGAACATCTCCATGAACTTCTTCTGGCTGGCCAGGTAGGACAGGATCCGCTTGACCACCACCAGCCGGCCCATCTCCCGGCTGCCCTTCTGGCGGGCCAGCCAGATCTCAGCCATGCCTCCCATGGCCAGCAGGGTGACCAACTCATAGGTGGCCTTGGCTCCCTTGAGGATCTGCTTTTCGGCGGCCATTGGCCCAGAAATAGTACCTTTTCCCCCGGCGGAGAGCAACTTGTAAGGCCCGGATGAGTTGCGATAATTCAGGTTGATGTGGTAATAAAAACCAACCCATGGCGGTCAAAATATTCAGGTTCTGGGCAGTTCTGGTTCTGGGTGCGCTGCCGACCGCGTCCCGGGCGGGCGATCTCGACCGGGCCGTGGAGTTCACCCTTCAAATGAAATATCCGGAGGCGCTAAAGCTGGCCAACCAGGCGCTGAAATCTTCATCCAGCGGGCCCGTGGAGCTGGCCAAGGCCTACGAGATCCAGGGAACCTGCCTGGCCTCCCTGGGCAAGACCAAGGCCGCGGTGCAGTCATTCCGCCGGCTTTTGGCCATCGATCCCGGCTTCCGCTTCGGAGAGAACATCTCGCCCAAGATCGCCGAACCCTTCGACCAGGCCCTGAAAGAATCCAAAGACCAGAATAAGATCTCTCTGGAGCACACCGCTTTGGCAAAAGAGGTGACCCTGAAGGAGCTGGAGCTGAAGGTTTTCATCGGGGCCGATCCGCTGAAGATGGCAAAAAGAATCCGGATGCGCTACCGGGCCGACGGCGGCAAGCCGAAGCGCATGACCAGGCGCATCAAGGGCTCCGATGCGGTGGTGATGAAGTTCTCAAAGAAGCTCAAGGCCAAGAAGATCCGTTACTGGTTCGAGGCAATCAACCGCCACGGTGGAATCCTGGCCCGGGCGGGCTCAGAAACAGAACCTTTCGTGGTCAAAATCCAGCCGCCCAAGCCCCCGGTGGTGGCGGTATCCCCGGTGGTGAAAAAGAAACTGGAACCCGAGCCCCCGGTGCCGCCTCCGCCGGTGTTGCCGCCCCAGGAGAAGCCGATCGGAGACGACGAACCGGGCGCCTGGTACGAGCAATGGTGGTTATGGACCGGAGTGGGAGTTCTGGTAACCGGGGCGGTGGTGGCCGCGGTGCTGGCCGCCGACCTTAACGAACCCAGCGGACAGCCGAACTACGATGTGTACCTCAGGTAGAAAAACGGCGCTGGCTCTGTTCTTGGTTCTCTTAGCCGCGGGATGCGGAGAGGATAAAAAACTCTCCATCTCCGTGGAGTTCCCCGGCGACCGGGCGCGGGATGCAACCTATGCCGTCCGGGTCATGGTAATCCACCCCGATGCGGGCTCCGCCTGCTCCGCGCTGCTGGATAAAACCGCCATCCCCGGCGATCCCGGCTACCAGATCGATGATCAGATCGACATCATCCTGCCCGCCGACCAGGGCACCCGGCCACTGGAAATCGCCGGCAACGCCGGCACCCGGCTGTTCTTCGCCCAGGCCCGCGACGAGCAGGAAACCGTCCTCCTGCACGGCTGCATCCAGGAGAACGCCTCCTGGAGCGGTCCGAGCGAGGTGGTGATCGTGCTGGAATGGGTCAACGCCGAATGCACCGCGGACGGCGAGTGCGACGACGGGGACATCTGCACCCAGAACCGGTGCGACCCGGACACCTCCCACTGCACCTTCCCGCCGGTCACCGAACCACCCGGCCAGGAAGGCCCCTACCTGGATCCGACCTGCGAGGACGGCATCGACAACGACTGCGACGGCGCGACCGACGCAGAGGACACCGAGTGCCAGATGTGCACCCAGGACCAGGACTGCGACGACTCCAACGTCTGCACCGAGAACCGCTGCGTTGGGAGCACCTGCAGCAATCCCCCGGTGGCCGACGGCACCTCGTGCGACGACGGCAACTACTGCACACTAACCGACACCTGCACCGGCGGGCTGTGCAGCGGCGCCGGCTCCCCCTGCACCCAGGAATGCCTGACCGTCTGCGACGAGGCCGCCGACGCCTGCAACCCCAGCCCGGCCGGCAGTCCCTGCGCCGACGACGGGGAGTACTGCAACGGCACGGAGACCTGCGACGGCGCCGGTGTCTGCGGGCACAGCGGGAATCCCTGCGGAGAAACCGACTGCAGCACCTGCTCGGAGTCCACCGACTCGTGTTTACCCGACGACGCCTGGTGCGAAAGTCAGATTCCCGGCAGCGTCTGCCTGCCCGGCTGCGCCCCGGATTCCTCCGGCTGCGTCGTGCCGCCCGGCTCGCTGAGCCTGGCCTGTGCCGCCCCGTCTGGCGGCCAGGCCGACTGCTCCATCACCCTGACCGGCGCAACCCTGACCGGGCAGGAGTCCTGCCTGACCTGCTCGGCCTCGGCCGGCGTGGCCCTGCTCGACTTCGCCGACTTCGACGACGGCGGTGGCCTGTGTACCCCGGACGGCTGGCAGCTGGTTGCAGGCACCGGCCAGCAGTGCCGGGACAAGGCCGACAACTGCTCGCTCTCCGGCGGGCCCCGCGAATGTTGCGACGACTTCAACACCATCTGCGACTCGGTTTCCTTCGGCTCGCCGGTGCTCAAGTCCAACTTCGTGACCAACTGCGGGGCCGGCTTCAAACAATGGCGCATACAAAAGACATTCGATTTGGGCAATGTGTCCGCACCATGGGTGTGCTTCGACGCCGCCGACCGGGGAGCGAGCGCAACGTCCGTTCTGATGGTCTATGCCGAGGATCCAACCCACGCTTTCGAGCAGGTCTTCTGCTACACCGGAGGTCCCCAGGAAGGCGTGGACGACTTCTTCTACAATCAATGCGTCGACCTGCCCGCCTGGGCCGCGGGCGGCGAAAGCGTCACGGTCACCTTCATAATGCACAGCGACCAAGGCAGCGAATACTTGTTCCTGGACAACATCGCCCTGAAGGGCTGGATGGGCGGCTGCACTCCGACCACCGCCAGCGCCCTGCAGGAGACCTTCGCCGCTTGCGACACCAGCGCCTGGACACTTTCGGGCGGGACCCAGACCTGCAATCCCATCGGTTGTTCGAACCAGCCCACCTGGTCGCCGGGGATCTTCGGAGACGGCGCGCCCTTCTTTATGGACACCACCGTGGACGCCTCCGCCCTGGACACCGAGGTAACCGCCTGCATCCGCTTCGGCGGCGTCTCCCCCGCCGCCGGGGACCGCATCACCCTCAGTTACGACGCCGGAGCCGGCTACCAGACCGCCTGGACCCAGGACGCCCCGCTGGGCGTCGACGGCGAGTGCCGCGAGGTCTGCGTCAACCTCTCCGACCTGAACCCGGCGGTCAACAACCACCCGGCCCTGGGCCTGCGCATCGGCGTCGACTCGGCCGGCGCCATCGGGGTCTTCGGCGTCACGCTCACCGGCGCCCGGAGCTGCCTGCTGGAAGACACGGTGATCTCCTTCTCGCCGTTTGCCGGCGACGGCGCCGGCAACTACGACTTCACCGCCACCAGCGTCAACGGCATCTCCCTGGACGCCACCATCACCTGCCAGTGGAACCAGGACCCCGCCCTGACCGACGAAGAACCGGTAAGTTTCTAGAGCGCCCCGCGCAGGAACAAAAAGATCCGCCTTCCCAGCAACTCGCCGCCCACCTCGGTATCATCCAGACGCCTGACCGCCATGCTGTCGCGGAAACCGGTGTTGAACACGTTGTAGGCCCGGACCCCCAGTTCCAGCCAGCCCGGCCCCATCTTCTCCCGCCAGGCGGCAAACCCGCTCAGCATGTACATGGCCGGATTGCGCAGCTGCACCCGATCGTCGAAGAGACCCCCGTGCTCGAGCCGATCCATGTCGCTGTGCGATCTCCCATACAGTGCCAAACCCAACCGCAGGCCTCTTTCGGGAACATAATTAGCCATGGCGTTGAACTGGTGCACCGGCTCCCAGGGCACCCGGTCACCCCGTTCCAACTCGTAGGAGAGCCCCGCCGCCTCATGCGGCTTGGAGGCATACCAGCTGTAACGCGCGGTGTAGTTGACCCCTACCTGCAGGTACCGCCGGATCTTCAAGGTCAGCGAAACCGATCCCCCCAGCGAATCAACCTCGCGGCCGGCGTTCTCGAACTTCATGACGCTGTTGGCCGGATCGGGCATGCCGAACCGGTCCGTCGCCATGTACGGGTAAGTGGCGATGGTGTTGCGGAAACGGCTGTAGAACATCACCACCTCGGCCCCCAGGCGCTTGTTCAAAAACCGGCCGTTGTAGCCGGCCTCCACGGTGGTGATGCTCTCGTTCTGAAGCTTCTCGTTTCCGATGTTGTCCAGGAAGAAATCGGCCAGCGATTCGAAGCCGGGCTCGGTCTCGACTCCCCTGATATGCAGGGAAGTGTTGAAGAACGACGGCTTGCGGAAGGCCTGCCCGACCGTCAGGCGCAGGAAGTGCCGATCCACCACCTGCCAGACGCAGGCCACCCGGGGGCTGATGGTGAACGGGGTGATGTTGTTGTAGTCGAACCGGACGCCCAGGGTAACCGTCACCCGCTCGGCCAGGCGCTGCTCGTTGTGCAAAAACAGGCCGACCCGGTGCTGGTGTATCTCGCCGGGCTCGTTCTTTTCCATGAACATGGTTATCCAGCGGTAGTTGGCCCCGACGATCCAGAAGTTACCCTCGAAGGGCGACCAGGTGATCTGCGCCTCTCCGTCCAGGTTGCTGCTGAAAACGCTGAAGAAGTCGGGCGGCTCACCCAGCTTGATGCCCCGGTAATAGAGCGGCAGGTCCCAGGATGCCCCGGCGTCGACGAAGCCGAACGACAGCTTGGTTTTCAGCATCCCCCTCCGGTGGCCCAGGAAAACGTAACCGCGGTAGGCGTCGTATATGTTGGCATTGCCGATGGGCGTGTAGAACAGCCCCTCACCGTATACCAGACCCAACTGGGCCACCGTGTCCCCCCACTCGCCCTGGTGGTCCATCCGCAACCTGACGCGTCCGACCTCCCGCTCGCGCTTGGCCCGCAGCTTCCAGTTCCCGGCGGTTTCAATCCCGCCCGATACTTGCAGGCTCCAGTTACCCAACCGCCGCCCCAAGCGCAGGTGCAGGCTGGAGCGATCGTGTTCCCCCGAGCCCATAAAGACCCGGGCGGAATTTCCGGAGACCTTCCGGGTGGCTATCGAGATTACCAGCGAGTGGGCGTTGGCGCCGTAGAGCGCCGACACGGGGCCGCGGATGACCTCGATGCGTTCGATATCCTCCAGGTGGACCGGAAGCGCCTGCCAGTATATCGTCCCGAACACCTCGTCATTGATCTCCCGGTCATCCACCATTACCAGCACCTTGTCGCCCAGCGCGTCGGTCAGCGCCCGGGCACCCACGGCGACAAACATGGGCGTGATCCGGATGACGTCCACCTCGGGAACCCGGCGCAGCAGGCAGACCACGTCGGTGCAGGCGGTGTTCTCTATCTGTTCTCGGGTGATGACCGAGACGGCCGAGGGCGACTCGGCGATGTCCTGCCTGTGCTTGGCGGCGGTGTATACCTCGACGTCGAGCAACTCCTCCAGATCCAGCTCTTCGAAATCCGAGATCCCGGCGTCCTGGCCGGCGGCCGGGCCGGCGCACAGAACCCCCCACAGCATTAATATCTTTACGTACCGTACCAAGAGGCAATCATGGTATCCTTAATGGGAAATGAGGGCAACGCTTCTGCTGCTGGCCGGTTTCTTGCTGATAGGGTGTGGGCCTGACGAGGAGCTATCGCTGCGGACGCTGGGGCGCCCGCTGGTGGGAGTGCCCCAGGACGGGTACCCCAACTACAACGAGCGGCTGATGCTTACGGCCATCAACCGCTGCCGGGCCGACCCCAACGTGGAAGGCGAGACCAAGTCGAGCTGCTCGGTCGACCGCAGCATCTACCCTCCGCTGATGCGCAACCAGAACGGCTCGCGGGCTTCGCGCTTCCACTGCGCCAACTGCATCATCAACGACGGCGGGCTGTCCCACAGCTCCTACTGCACGGTCCGCTCCGACATCGGAGACACGTTCGAGGACACCTGCGACGGCTCGGCCAACTGCGCCTGCGAGGCGGGCTCGGAGCACTTCACCTGCGAAACCCTGGGGGGCCACGGTACCGGAGTGGGGACCCGTTGCGGGTACTTCGGCTACGGCGCCAGCGGCGAGGTAGGAGCGGCCGGCTACGGCGACGGGTGGTCGGCGGTGTGGGGCTGGATCTCCGAGTGCCCCGCCGACGGCGACGGCCACCGCCGGATCCTCACCGGCGGCTATGACGAGATCGGCCTGGGCTACTACACCGGCAGCACCGCGTGCTGGTCGCGCCTGTACTTCGGTGACCTGGGCAACAACGCGCCCTTCACCTACACGCTGCCCGCCGGCGTCCACCGCTCGCGCAGCGGCACCTACGACTTCCTGGTCAACTACTACGACCCCGGCGGGGCGCCCGACTCGGTCAACCTGGTCCTGGACGGCACCTGCCACCCGATGACCCTGGAGATCGGCAACGCCGACAACGCCACTTACAAGGTCAACCTGGACATCGGCTCGGCCTGCCACCAGTACTGGTTTTTGGCGCGCGACAGCTCCTTCAACCGGGTGGTCTACCCCGAGCAGGGCGCCTGGGGGGTGGGCAGCTGCAGCGACTACGTCCCCCTGGCCGACGTGGCCGACTGCGAGGTATGCACTCCCGGGGAAACCAAGCCCTGCGGCCTGGGCCAGTGCACCGGCACCCAGACCTGCAACGCCGGCGCCACCTGGAACCCCTGCGACGGGGCCGATCCCGACCCGGCCGAGAGCTGCGACGGCGTGGACAACGACTGCGACGGCAACATCCCCGCCGACGAAGCCGACGCCGACACCGACGGCCACCGCATCTGCGCCGGGGACTGCGACGACGGCGACGACACTGTGTATCCCGGCGCCGCCGACCCCTGCGACGGGGTCGACCAGGCCTGCGACGGGATCGGCGACGAGGTGGACTCCGACGGCGACACGGTGATGGTCTGCGACGGCGACTGCGACGACTCCGACGCCGACCGCCACCCCGGCGCCCAGGAGATCTGCGACGGCAAAGACAACGACTGCGACGGCAGCCCCGGCCCCGAAGAGGTCGACTCCGACTCGGACAACTGGATGGTCTGCGAGAACGACTGCGACGACTCGAACGGAGACATCCACCCGGACGCCGCCGAGGCTTGCAACGGCATCGACGACAACTGCGACGGCACCACCGACGAGGGCTGCGAGTGCCAGGACGGGGAGACCCGTCCCTGCGGCACCGACGAGGGCGAATGCGAGGCCGGCACCCAGACCTGCGAAGCCGGCGTGTGGGGCGACTGCCAGGGAGGGGTGGAGCCGGTACCCGAGGAATGCAACGGCCTCGACGACAACTGCGACGGCTCCACCGACGAGGGCTGTCCCGATCCCGATCCCGATCCCGATCCCGTTCCCGATCCCGATCCCACCGGCATCAAAGGAAGCTGCGGGTGCTCAACCGGACAGGCCTCCGGCTTCCCCCTGCTGTTCATGGCGGGTCTGCTTTTGTTTATGCGCAGAAAGCTTTCAGTCCGCTGATCCGGTCCAGCCCAGGGGAGCGAAGAACGACAGTACCACCGGGAAAGTGTCGTCCGAAGAGGTGGATATGAACGTGCTGATGGAAACGCCCAGGTGGTACCACCCGCCGGTCTGGTAGACATATCCCAACGAAGGCGAGAAGCAGGCGCCGGGACCGTCGGAGTAACCGGGCACGGTGCACATACCCACCCCCAGGCCGATGCGGAACTGGTGCTGCGCCCGGTCGCCGGTGTTGATCGGGACCCCGATCCGGGTGGCATAGGCAACAATCACCTCGAAGTCGTCTTCGGGCAGAAAACCCACATATGTGTCGAGAATCGTCCAGTAGAAATATTTCCACTTTATGGTGAACAGGCTCAACGACTCGCCGAAACCCACCTCGCCGCCGCCGATGAACATCCCCAGGTACCATGACAACCACTCGGTCCGGTTGACCTCCCGCAACTTTATGCGCTCCGGGGTCATGGTCAGCTTCTCGTCGACCCGCGCCGGGGTGTCGAAGGCCATGTCCCGGTCGATGGTCTTGTAGCCGTCCTTCTGGATGACCAGCCGGTACTTCCGGCCCTTCTCCAGGGCTATGTAGACCGGCGTCTCCCCCTGCAGGCGCCCGTCGACCAGCACCTCGGCCCCCCCGGGCTCGGTGGTCAGCGAAACCGTGACGGTGGGCGTCACCGCCGCCGGCTTCTCCACCGGGGCTATCGGCTCCGGGGCGGCAGCGGTACCGGACAGCTTGGCGGCGATCTCCTCCACGGCCACCAGCAGCGCGTCGGCGTTGCAGGCGGCCTTGGCGGTGGCGGTCCGCCAGGTGGCCGCCTTCTTCAGGTCGTACATGGCCGCGGTGATCAGGCACTTGCTCCCCACCTTGCTGATCGAGGCCGAGACCGAGAACTGCGCGGCCAGCTCGCGGCCCACCTCGACCTGGCAGGACTTGTCGTAGCAGGTCTTGTAGGATTCCCGCTTCTGCTTGACCAGCCGCCGGCGGATCTCCTCCCGCGGGATGATCTGGAAGCGCCCCTGCTCGCCCAGCTTGGTGGCCAGGTAGTCGGTCAGAGCGTCCACCTCGTCGCCCTTGAGCTCCGACCCCCGGTTCTCGATGCGGAAAACCGCCGTCACCGGCGCCGGACCCTTCTGCTGACCCCATGCCGGACCGGCGCAGAGACAGACTACGGCCAAAAGCGAAACTGATACTCCCCGCAGATGCATGTAATCCTGTCTAAGGAACCAGCGTGATCGACCAGGAATTGAGCGTCCCCTGGTCCATGGCACTGGTGTCGGTAAGATGCAGCACCCAGCTGCCCTGGGCCTCCTGCCCCAGCAGCCCGGCGTCGGTCACCTCGTACTCGCGGATGATGTTGTCCTCCCAGCCGCCTTCCTGGTCGTGCAGGACCACGTCCACGCCGTTGCGCTTCAGGGTCACGGTGAGGTCGCCGATGTAGTCGTGGGAGATGTCCACCGCCACGGTGATCCGCGACGGGACGATCGAATCCGCCACGGTGATCTCGCTGTCCACTCCCGCGGGATCGTCGTCGGGAATGTCGACGGCGGCGTCCGACTCGTATTTCTTCCCCTCGGACCCGTTGCCGCCCGCCTCGGGGTCGTACTGGTTGTTCTTCACGCCCGACACGCCCATGATCTCGTGGGTCTCGGTCCCCCAGCTCTTCCAGGTGTCGATGGCGTGCTTGTTCATGGCGGAGATGATGTTGAACCAGGTGTAGTAGCGGTCGCCGTCCTTCCCGCCGGTCTCCACGCCGGCGAAGATGTTGGTCAGCAGGATCCGGGAGAACTCGGCGTTGTTGTGGAACCACCCCGACTCGGTGTCGTTGACCACGTCCGCCAGGTCCCAGCCGTGGGGGTCGGTGTCGCTCTTGCGGCACTCGAAAACCTGGCTGGTGTAGTACTCGTAGGACCAGCAGGAGCCCATGTGGAAGATCTGGTAGGTGTCGTCCGGGTACACACTGCAGTCCTTCAGGACGCTCAATGAGCCGTAGAACGAGTGACCGTTGTAGAGCACCAGCTCGTGCTCGGCGATGCCCTGCTTGAACAGGTTGTCGCTCTCGGGGTTATGGTAGATGTCGGTGGGGCACAGGATGTCGATGGTCTCCTCGATCCCGTTCTTGATCCGCTGGAAACGCTCCCCGGGCTCCAGGTCGGAGATCTTTTCGAAGTCCCGGCTCTGCATGTACCGCTTGAAGTCCCGCCACTCCCGCATACCCCAGTCCCAGCTGTCGACTTCCTCCTCGTGCCCGGCGGCGCCGAAGATCACCATGACGGTGACCTTGCCGTCCGCCCCCAGCCGGTCGTACTCCGGGTAGGTGGTCTCCGGGGGCGCCAGGGATGCCACCGTGAAGCTGGCCTCGGACAATTCGATGTCGCAGCCCTCCTTGTCGGGCTTGAAGTAGTAGAAGTAGTTGTAGTTGGCCAGATCGCCCTCGTCGAACCCCTCGGCGCACTTGTCCCCGATCCGGTCGAACAGGTCGGTGGGATCCGCCGGAGTCCTCACGGTGGTGATCGACCCGATCACCTCCTCGACCGTCCGCCCGGCCTCCTCAAGCTCCTCGTTCGAGACGATGGACTCCAGGCTGGCCCGGTACTGGACCACAATCCGGTCACCGACCAGCTCGGCCGACTCCACCTCGATCTCGTTGGAGTACAGGTTCATGTGCAGCGCCTCGGAGTTGATCTTGTTCTTGGCGTACTTCACCTGGTCCATGATGATGTTCTTGGCGCTCCAGGCTCCCGACTTGAAATTACCCACCAGCGTATCCCGCTCCTCGGTGGTCTTTTCGGTAACATCCAGCGCCAGACTCCCCACATACTCCCCCTCCAGCTCGGTGGCCAAAGTACTCATGTACCCGGTGTCGGCCTTCCCCCCGGTCTCGGTCACCAAATCGTCCTGCTCGTCCGGCACGAAGAAATCATCCTCCTCACTGCAGCCCATGAACGCAGCCAAAAAGACACACTGCATCAGTAAAGCGAGCCTCTTCATAACGGTCTCCCAAAGATAAAGTGAGGGGGTCAGACCCTTGCATTAAGGCCTGACCCCGTCAAAAGTGCCGGCGGAGGGAATCGAACCCACATGGACTAAAAGCCCGCGGGATTTTGAGTCCCGTGCGTCTGCCAGTTTCGCCACGCCGGCCCAACAAGGTACTTATTATCAATGAATTTTCGGGCTAGTCAAGGAGGCCGAAAACCGGACCACGCACGGGATTATCAACAAAGGGAACCGGGGGCGCTTGTATCTCACTTGATGGACTCAGTGGCATTAGGGAAGTGGTATATGAGTTCCCCTGATCCACTTTGTGAATAACCCCATTTGTGGCTTTCAGAGGGCAAATACAATTCCAATGCCTGGCCTTAGAACCATAGTTGAATATGACCTGAAGATGTATTCTCCATGGAAATCAATGGACAGACTCATACGCTCGCTCAGTCTGATCCACAGGGTCATGCCTCCGCCAACCACCAGACCCGCACCCCCCCTGTCTTTATCATGGGAAACCGGAACCCATAAGCCGATCATCACGGACGGTACAAAAGCAACATGCCGATTTGCCACCACCACACCGGCACGAGTTGAGAGATCGCAATATCCTAAGTTTTTCCAATTTGAGAAGTTCGTTGAAGCCCCCAATTGGATCATTGGATGTGGGCGCCAATGAAAGACTAAGCCACCACCAGGCAGGACTCCTCCGTAGTTTGCGAGGCTACCTTCGCGGGGAACATCGAACTCAACAAAATAATCAATCACAGCCTCTGCTTGCAGGAATAGACTCTGATCGGTGCTGACTTCTTCCGCATTCACCGCATTTCCCACCAACAAAAGTATGAGCAACACAAAGGATGTTTTGTATTGGCCGTCCATGTTTTCGCACCGTACGATTTAGCTCCTGCTGTTCAGCACAAGGTGCCAGCCTAATAGTCAATTCAATAGGTGAATTATACCAGCCTCCAAAGAAATCCTTCAATTCGAACACTGACTACTGGAACTCAGGAGAGGGAAGGTGGATCATGGTCAAGCAGGTACTTCTTGCCCTTGACCTTGGTTACTCTGACCGCCTCTGATATTTGAAAATTGTTGCAGCTGATACTGATTGTTCGTTGGCGGGATTCCTGCTCTACGGAAAGTTTGGCAAAAACTTTACGCCTGAACAATCGCCTAAGAATCAATCTGAATATGGAACGCAGGCAACTTATTACTTCTGCCAACCAGGCAAACACAGAAAGGCAAGACATGACTTCTCCTTCGAAGATCGGTCAACTTCATTTGCTCACCCTCCTGTCGTAGCCGATTTCATGGTACGAGAAAAACAGGGGTAGTAAATATCAAAACATAGTTCATTGTATTTATTAGTCTTTCGTTGGAGATTTAGGATGAGGAGTGCTCACCTACCATTTTCCAGAATGGACTTATAAGCACCCCAGATCCCAGAGCATTCCCGTCTTTTAATTTGATATATTTAGAAGTACGTGGTAGTGCTTCTAAATATATTTTAGAAGGAATATGATGAAAAGTGTTTTAGACCGTATAGTTAAGAGAATTCAGAACAAGGGGCACGGTTTCGCCTTTACAGCCAAGGATTTCCTTGATCTTGGAAGCCGTGGATCTGTTGATGTGGCCCTATCCTCGCTGGCCAAATCGGGCAAGATCCGTCGCGTCTGCCGGGGGGTTTATGACTATCCAAAATACAGTGAGTTCCTGGGCAAGGTGCTGGCACCTGATTTCGACCAGGTTGCGCACGCCATCGCCAGGAACACCGGAGCCACTATCCAGCCCTCGGGAGCCCTCGCCGCCAATCTTCTCGGGCTGTCTGAGCAGGTGCCGGCTAAAATACTTTATTTGACCGACGGGCTGTCGAGAACCGTACGATTCGGCACACAGACCATCACGTTCAAGCGAACCCGGCCGAAAGAACTACTGCCAAATAGAATGAGCGCTCTGGTTGTTCAGGCGCTTCTCTTCCTCGGAAAGGGATCGGTGAACGACAAGATCATTCGCAAGATTCGGGAGGCCTTGCCCCCCGGTGATCGCAAGCGGTTGCTCAAGGACGCGAAGTACGTTTCCGACTGGGTTGCTGACGTTGTTCGACGAATAGCCGGCGAGAATCCCAATGGATAAAGTCACACAAGTTGATGCCGCTCAGAGGCTGGTGCTTTTCTCCGACACTGCGGCGCAAATGAACATTCCGGCTGGCTTGATCGAGAAGGATTTCTGGGTCTGCTGGACGCTCAAACACTTGTTCTCAATCCCGGCTCTTCGATCTCACATTCTCTTCAAGGGCGGCACGACGCTATCCAAGATTTTCGGCGTGATCGAGCGGTTCTCCGAAGACATCGATCTTGCCGTCGACTGGGATATCCTGGGATTCACCGACGAGCGAAGTCCCCAGAGTGACATGACGGCCAAGAAGCTCAGAAAGCTGCTGAAGGAGATGCGGGAGGAATGTAAAAAGTATATTGCCACCGACTTCCTGGATGCCCTCCGAGAGCGGATCACCGACCGGCTCCCCGACACACGGACCTGGAATATAGAGGTCGACCCGGATGACGGGCAGGTCGTCAATTTCAGTTACCCCATGACAACGGATTCGGTTGGCTATGTCCGGCCGATCGTTCGTCTCGAGCTCGGCACCCATGCAGCATTCATCCCCAACGACCGGTTCTCCATACGTCCCTATGCCGCCGGGCACTTCCCTGAAAAATTCGAAGACGCAGGCTGCCCTTTGCGGGCGATCAAGGCCGAGCGGACATTCTGGGAAAAGGCGACCATCCTGCATCAGGAACACTTCCGGGATGCAGATCGGGGCGAGCCGGATCGTTTTTCGCGTCACTACTACGACGTGTTCATGCTAGCCAGCCGCGCCGATATCACGGATGCCGCTCTCGGCGATCCTGGGCTTCTGGCTCGCGTCGTCGAACACAAGAAAAGGTTCTTCCCGCGAAAATGGGCACGCTACGACCTTGCGGTGCCGGCCTCGCTGCAGCTGCAGCCGTCTCCGGACTGGACTGACTATCTTCGACGAGATTACGAAAACATGAAGGTCATGATCTTCGGGGAGGTACCGTCTTTTGATGACATCCTCTCGGGCCTGAAAAGGCTCGAAGAGCGGATCAGGAGAATGGTCCCAACGACGTGATGAGCAGATTTTTTGAGTCAATGTGGCCGATTTTGGGATTGGCTGTTGTAGCGAGTGGATTCCCCTAAGGGCAATACACTGTCAATTCAACGCCTCGATCTAGAAGCGCTTGGATATTGGATGCTTGTTCGGTGCAGTCAATTGGGTTATCTCCAATTGACACCCGATCGCCTTCTCCAATACCAGGATTGTCTACCAACGGTCCGATGTCCCTGATCTCATTTGAAGAGAGATTGAGAACGCTTAAGGATGTCAGCCCAGCCAGCGTCCCGATGTTCTCAATCGACGCACGCTCCGCATCAAGTTCAGAAAGGTTTGCCATTCCCGACAGTGGTGTCAGATCGCTGATGCGACCGCACCGGGAAAAATCCAACTTCTCGAGTGAAGTCATTCCAGAAAGCGGTGAAATATCGGAAATGCCGATATAGACTCTTTCACCTCCGACATCCTCGTATTTCCCGTTTTGAGAGATATTCAATTCCTTCAGATTTGTAAGTTCGGCTAGTGGTTCGATGTTGCCGATTTCGTTGTCGGACAAGTTGAGTATTTGAAGCATCTTCAAGCCAGCCAGAGGTGAGATGTCGGTTATATGAGTGTTAATAGACAGGTCAAGTTCTGTAAGATTGACCAAACCGGCAATAGGATCAAGGTTCTCGAGTAGGCATTGGCTGAGACGCAGATAGGAGAGTTTGATCAGTCCTGACAATGGCTCAATGTCGCGAATAAAGTTTTCAGAAACGTCAAGCCTCCTCAGGCCAGTCAAACACTGAATACCCCACAGAGATGTAATCCACCAGTCATAGTGTCCGCATCCCTCGATGCGCCATATTCCCTTGACGTTTTCGTAGCGCAGGCTTCCTCCATCCTTTTCGATTTCCCTCCTCACGCAAGACTCAAGCACTACATTGAACTCTATTTCACCCGTACACATATTCGGAATGCAGTAGCCACACCAGCAATCCGTGACATAAGAGCAATCGGCTAGCTCCTGGCACTCTGATCCATATTCCACACCTGAGCATGGATCGTATTCGTCACACCCAGTACAGACCTGAAGCAACCAGGCAAGCATCCCAAGAATAATCAAACTGAACCGCACCCTAAAAATCCTCCCCTATTTTCTCCATTCTCCGCCGACGTGGGAGACCTAGTCAATGTGGTGGGGTTTGAGGTGGTGTTAATAATTTCGTTACCGCGCAACTTTTCAAAAAAGCTACCGATTCGCCAAACCTGGGAATGAAATTCTATGTTAAGTGCTCGGTTTCGTTACTTCTGGGCAGGATTTTGAGTCCCGTGCGTCTGCCAGTTTCGCCACGCCGGCCCAACAAGGTCCTTATTATCAATGAATTTTCGGGCTAGTCAAGGAGACCGAAAAACGGACCACGCACGGGATTAACTCCAGAAACACCAAGGAATCAATCACAATGCTTCTCAAGACCAGCTGATAGATCCAACCCAGAGCGCCCTAGGCTCGCATCTAATTATTTATTGACATGTGGCTATTTACTGATATAGTAAATAGTATGTTTATAGTAAATAAAGATGATTTACGCAATATTATCAAGGCACTTAAGGGAATACCAGGTTTGGATTTCTCCCTCGATAAAAAAACAGATTCTCAAGGTGAGCGGATGCTGCTTGTTTCCTCGCACGATACCGAGAAATTCTCCTTGAGCCTGACTATCCTGTGGGCACGAGCGGGTTGGCCGAACGAGGTGCAACAGGCAATTGCGGACGTTTCCGATCCCTGGCCCCGCCACCTGGTCGTAGCCGCTCGTTCGCTCTCGCCGGGAGCCCTAGAAAAGCTGCGCAAGCGCGATGCCAACTGGATTGACGAAGCGGGAAATATACGGCTGAACGTGCCGCCCCGGCTGTTCGTCATGAAAGAAGCGAATGCGAAAGAAAGGAAGAAGGCGCGGGCGTTCTCGTGGTCCTCTTCCAGCACGGCGCTGGCCGAGTTCTTGCTCGCTAACAAGCCCGAAAAGATCGAGCTCAAGGAAATCGCCGACGAGACCGGGTGGTCCGTTCCGCAGGTTTCGAATGTGCTCCGCGCCTTCGACGAGGCGGGGTGGACCTCACGGCACGGTCCTCCCCGCGGCAGGGGGGTGTGGAGGGAGCTGACCAACCCCGGTACACTTCTCGAAGCCTGGTCGGCGCACCTCGTCGACCATCGGCCAAAGCGGCATCTTGGTCACAGGCTGTTGCGGGATCCGGTCGGTTACTTGAGCGGGGAGCTGGCGCCCTTGTTGAACAAGCTGGGCAAGTGGGCCGTCACCGGGTGGGCGGGGCTGGAGATCGCCGCGCCGCATGTCAGCTTCATTCCTTCACTGCAGATATACTTGCCGTCGGACTTGCCCGACCGCGACCTCTTCGCAGTCTTCGAAAAGGGAGGAATACGCGTGGTCGAGGAAGGTGCCAACGTCGAGTTCTGGGAAATGGACTTTCGCCTGCTCACGGCACCCGACAAAGCATACAACGTGCCCGTCGTGAACCTGCCGCGCTTATACTCCGACCTTCTGGCAATCGGCGGGCGTGCCAAGGACGGCGCCGAACACCTCCGGGAGACCAGAATTGGATACTGAGCGCAGTCGCGCGGCCAGGAAGCGGGCGGAAGGCGCGTTGGTGGCCCTGCTGAACGAGCTGGGCGAGTTCGATCCGCCCTTGATCGTGCTGGGCGGGCTGGTCCCGGATCTGCTCACCCGCGATCAGGACGTCCCGGCTCCCCAGCACCTGGGCACGACAGATGTGGACATACTGATTGATTTCCAGGTGGCCGCCGATCAGGATCTTGGCCCCATCGAAGACGCATTGGAGAAGCTCGGATTCTCACCCGCTCCGGGTGTCGCTGGGTGGCGATGGATCGGCAGGATCGGAGAGGCGCCGGTCAAGCTCGAGTTCCTTTGCGAACTCGACGACCAGCCGGCCGAACACGTCATCAGGCCCGCCGGCTGCAGGCGACTCACGGCCGTGAACCTCAGGGGAACGGGCTACGCGAGGGAGGACTGGCGCTTCGAGGAGATAACCGGAATGCTTCCGGACGGCAGCCCGGTGACGGTCAAGGCGCGCGTCGCCGGGCTTTGCGGCTACCTTCTGGCAAAAGCCACCGCGGTGCGGGAGCGCGGCGAGGAAAAGGACTACTATGATTTCGCCTTCGTAATCATCTACAACCGCCTGGGCGGCCCTGCCCAGGTCGCGAAGGCTCTGAGGGATGGGCAATTCGGTGACCGGCTGAGATCGGTGAGGTTGCAAAGAGTGTGGCAGGAGATCGCCGACCGATTCGGCGCGGCGGACCGGATCGGTGCGGCGGGATACGCCGCCCAGGCGCTACTGGCCGATCCGACCGCCGACGAGGCACGCTTACGCCAGGATGCAACCGCAGCGGTCTCGGAATTCTTGGGTGCTCTCGGAGTCCTCTGATTATTGACGACCTTCTGATTTCGTTCCCGCCCCAACTTCATAAAAATCACTACGATCCGCCGCGTCCGGGAATGAAATGGTTTCGTGACTGTTTGAAACTACCGGGTCGATCTTGGATTTTGAGTCCCGTGCGTCTGCACCGACGCAACAGCCGTGTGTCGCTTCGCTCGCACGGCTGTAAGCGCCGGCACCGCTGAGAACCGCGGCCAGTTTCGCCACGCCGGCTCAACGAGGTCCTTATTATCAAACAAGTTTCGGGCTAGTCAAGGAGACGGAAAAACGGACCACGCACGGGATTGTCATTGAAGGGAATCAGGAGCGCTTGTTGCTTAGTGCATAATGTACACATATATGTATATATATTCCTTATATTACCGCATGATACAAACTATATCTTGACATACCAGTGTACACCATGTACATTCAAGGTAGGAGGTTGGACATGAATATCAAAGAGCTAACAAGGTATGTTGAAAACCTCAAGTCTGCCGATCTAAAAAGCGACGAACAGTTCAAGACTCTTCTGAATAGAGGCATGGAGCTTCTCAGGCTTATTGATACCGACATCTCGAAAGAGTTCGGCGTAAGCCGGCCCACTGTCAATCGCTGGAGAAACGGAGCGAACGCTCCACATCCAGCCATGCGAAAGCCTCTCTTCAATTACCTTGCGAAGAGGGCCTCAAGCTTGATTAACAGCGAGCTCAGATCGCGACCGCGCAGAACCAAACGAAAAGCCGGATAGCCACTATTCTGTTGACGTTCAACACCCTTCCTACTATTTCTTATCCATTCCATGAACCAACCCGCAGGCATTCTCGTCTTTCATCAGGTGCTCGACGACGGCAGGGCCGATAGTGTGTACGAGTTTCACAAGAATTACATCGGTGAATACATCTGGCCTCGCACAATAGACGAGTTTCGGCAGCTGGCGGACGATGGATGTCTCTATGCGGTTTATGAGCAGTCCGGAACCCAGCCGGAAAAGGAAGTAGGTGTTTGCTACATCATGGACGGGGAGGATCCCTCCGGCAATTCGCGAAGAGAATTCGGTGGAATCTACGTCGCGGATGAATGCGGCGGCGCCGGTGTAACCTCAGCCCTTGGTGTGATTTCCATCTCGAATTACTACGTCTGGGATCCGTTACGCCAGGACCAGAGAGAAGCCGAAAAGCTGGTCGCCCATGTACACGAGTTCAATCCAGATCCGCGCGGATTGCTCACACGGAAACTTGGGTTCAAGCAATCCGGCCGGGAAATACCCTCTGTCGAAGCACCGCCAAACATGAGAAGAAATGCAAACGGGCAAGTTGTCGGCGATCTGTTCGAGTTCGACAGAACCAAGTTGCTCGATTTTGCAGACTGGCTGGAGGGCTTCAGCGGTAGCGTTTCAGGAAAAAAAGGGCCTCAGAGAATTGCCAGAATAGATGTGCCGGGAGTAAAAAAGTACCTCAGTGAAACGCTCGAAGCGTTGCGAGATTTGGGAGCCTCAACACCTTAGGTTCAGAAGGTTGTTTCTACTACACTTTTTTTTGCGCATCAAGTCATTTTTCCCGGGCGGGAACGAAATTCCAATTTTCATTCCCGCTTTCAACCCTGTTCGGAGCCACGTCCCCCACTCCACTACCAGAAAAATCTGAGGATATTCGTCCATCTGTTGCCCCTTGTTCGTTAATGGACGAATATATGTGTCCTAACTAGCGAAGATTGATGATGACTGTGTCCGACGTAGACATTCTCGCTCAGGACAATTGGCTGGCTCTCTTTCACGCCGGTAATAGAAAAGTGCTTAAGAAGCTCTACAACGAGCACTTCTGCACGGTCGAAAAGGCTGCCGGGAAGATTCTTCCTGAAGCCGACAAGGAGACTGTGATTCACGAGGTTTTCCTGCGGATCTTCACGGAGGAGATTATGCGGCAGAATTTCAAGGGGGGATCCCTGGTCGCCTGGCTGACGACCGTCACGAAAAATCAGGCAATCGACTTCCTCAGGAGAAGCCGCAAGGAGTTCATGGCAAACCCGGAGTTCGTCGCCAACCAGTCAGATTCAGGCTCGCACAACCTGGAAGACAAGCTCCAGGCCAAGATGCTGATCGACGTTTTTCGCCGCGATCACTTGCCCGAAAAGTGGTTACAGGTTTTTGAAGCCCGTTTCATACGCCAACTCACCCAGCGCGAGGCGGCTAGAGATTTGAAAATGCCCCGCACGACGATTGCCTACCAAGAGCATCGGATACGGGTTCTGCTGAGGCGATTCTTGGAGAGTGGAGAAGAATCATGAACGAGAAAGAAAAATGTCATGAGTGCTCGCTGATCGATGCTCACTTCCGGGGAAAGATCTCGCCCGCACAAGAGCGGACTATGCGGGAGCACATGCTCCAATGCGAGGACTGCCATGAGTACTACAAACGCAAGCTCCTGCTTGCCAACCTGGATCCCAAGGGCATGGACTCACGTGCCCGCCTGGCGCAAGGCCTGGGTGTCACGAATCGGTCGTACCTGCTGAAACCCCTGGCCCTGGTCGCGGTAGCCTCGGTGGCCCTAATCCTCGTGGTAATCTGGTTCGGCAACGCCGGCCCGGCGGAAAACGACGGGTTTGTATCCCGTGGAGAAGACGGCACCGGGGAAGCCACCCGTTTGTGGATATACCGGGTACCCCCGGGCAAACCGTCGGTTCTGGCGGAAGATGAAGTTGGAGCCGACGACGAGCTGGCATTCGCCTATGAAAACGCGGAAGGCAAGCGATACCTGCTGGTCTTCGGAATCGACGAGC
>Ga0272442_10003753_pt1 | contig 21159 bp, 20 predicted proteins | sample SSMForm2O_FD_200262 | JGI IMG/M metagenome (GOLD analysis project Ga0272442, IMG submission 200262) | Marine sediment archaeal communities from Little Sippewissett salt marsh, Falmouth, MA, United States - SSM-Form-2O | ecosystem: Environmental > Aquatic > Marine > Wetlands > Sediment ... | reverse complement strand
TTTTTTCTCCACTCATAACTTTTCAGATTGGTAGTGCAGTATTCTATAATAAATTTTTCTCGAGAACATTTCAGACAACACTGTTTTCTGTTATAATGCAGGTTACAAAATTTGTATTTTACTCACTAAAAAATTCATCTATAAAAAACATAGTTTTCAAACTTATAATCTTGATAATTTTCCGATACTATTAAGATATATATCTAAATAATGATTACAATTGTAGGGTGATTAAAATCTGTTCGGAGATGTTCACACCACACGATATCGTTCTTCAAGATGATGCGTTGCATATAAAAGGGAATTTTGGTCATATAGAAACATGTTATTATGAAGTATTGTTTGACAATAAGTATAGCATCGTAATGCTAGTAAACGTTTTCCATATGGCTAATTTTGGCATAGTTTTAACAAGGCTTTTTATCTACAAGGACAAGAAATTAGCAGGAAATCTAAGTGGCAGATTTCCATTCAAACGTTTCTATGGATCTGAGGAAGAACCGCTTATTAAAATAAATGACCAACAAATAATAAGGGGACAGATCGATAGATACACAAAAATGTGGAAATATCAGATCTCAATGGGTAACTACAAGCAAGGAATTGATTTAGAATTGATAAAAACAACAAAAGCATGGAAAGGAAAAACCTTTTTGGGAGATTGGTTAGTTATTCCAAGATTTAATGTAAAAGGAGTGATTTTTCTTGGCGGGAAGAGAATAAATGTTTCAGGGGAAGGGTATCATGATCACAATATTTATCCAGTCTACGCACCGTTACTAAATAGAGGATATTATTTTGGAAAAATTCCATTTGATTCAATGAACATCACTTGGGCAAAGGTTATGAAACGTTGTAGCAATAAACAGCTGCTTATTGTGTTAAATAAAGATAATGAATACAGATCAATCAACAATAAAGACATATGTTTTACTGTTGAAAAACAGGTTAAGGATCATGGTAAATTTATTCCTAAAATCTGGCGTTTAAACGTCGAAAATTCTTACTTGAATTTAGATGTAAGAATTAAATCTCTCCATTTTCATTATATTAGTTTTCCATCAGTTAATTACTGGCGACATCATGTAAGAAATATAGGTGAAATCAAGATAGATTCAATTTCTAGAAAAATAGATGCTGTTGGAATTTCAGAATATTTGAAATTTTTTTAATTACAATCTAAAGGATTTCATGGATTTGTTTATTATCATTTTTTATCTATAACTTTTTTGATTAGATATTCAAAACATAGAATACAAACAGAATGATGTTTTTGATTTAAGGACTTATCTTTTAAGAGATAAGACATATTATCCTTAGATCTTAACTATCGTTTCCCAATTTATATCTACATTTTTTATTTAAAAATGTCTCTTTATGTCTGAATCACTTAGTATAAAAAATTTGTAACAATCTTAAGGTCATTTTATTCAATCTTCGCCGCGCATAATTTTCTTCCATTTAGGTTCCTTCCATGGCATCAGTTTAGCTTTAATTTTGTTTCTCATCCCTGAAAAAACGAATTTTCCCATAGCACGTGGAAATTTTTTAAATGCTGGATCCCCATGCAGTGATGCAAAGAATTTCTTTAACTCCTTCTCTCTCTCAGGAAATCTTAACGAATCTAATCGAACGGCATATATTGATATATCCAACGGATATATTTCATCAAAACCCTTGGTTTCGTGGGGAAACGGTGTAAAAGCTAGAGATACAAACCCGCCAGTGCTTTCTGGATCTTTTATCATTATATAGGTCCACAAAGGGCTATATTCAGCACATAGTCGTGAAGCTTCGCCGACGTCTGCCTTGACTTTGTGTTTTTTAGAAACCCAGAGCTTATATATATCAGATATATGAGGTTTTAATGTTTGAAATTTCTCCCATTCATCCTTAGTACCAAAGGCTTTTACAAACTCATCTACTTTTTTTCTAGCGTTTTCCGGTAACTGATCAATATCTATCATGGTAAGCCTTGTAATGACTCGATATATTTAAATATATGTACTGTCAAACGAGATCAGTAAAAATGTTTGCCAGGTTTTAATCTGATAAAACAATATAAAAAAGTAGCCAACTTATATTAATATCTTATCATATATGCTAAACAATATGGAGGTAAATTCAGATGAAAATAATTGATGGGCGGGTTCGGCTAAGAACAAAACAATTATTAAAACCCTGGACTACTGAAATCCAGCCATTTTTTAAAGATTATATTGAATGGTATAAAATGAAAGACCGTTTAACTCCTATGTCTGTCGATGAACAAATTAAAAATGCCAAGGAGGCCAGTATAGAAAAGATGGTCGTCTGTGGTGGAAATAAAGAAGATAACAACCATATAATAGAATTATCCGAAAAATATGATGAGATTATTCCTGTAGCTGCAGTAAATGTTAAGGACGGCATTCTATTGGCTCTTAAGGAAATAAGACGATGCAGTGAGAAGAATGTGCCTGCTATACACGTATCACCTTTTATATCAAAAATAAATGCAAATGATAAAAATTTGTATCCAATTTATGGTTTATGTGAGTTGTTAAAAAAACCTATAATAGTTCACGGTTCGATGCATTTCTGGCGAGGGGCATATATGTGGCATGGTCATCCCCAATTCCTTGATGAAGTAGCAGTTGATTTTCCAGAGTTAAAGATTATCATTTCTCATGGTGGAAATGGCTTTGGGCCACCTGTTTTGAATGTTGCTCAAAGACACCCTAATGTATATCTTGAATTTAGCGCATTGAGACCTAAACATATGGCCCCAGAATTCATTCAGGCTGCAAATACTTATCTCAAGAAGAAATGTATTTTTGGAACAGACTACCCTTTAATAGAATTCAAAGAGCAAATCGAATTATGGAAATATGCATTAAGAGAAGAAGTTTGGGAATTTTTCTTCCATCAAAACATATTGGATGCTTTCTATAATGACCCAGTTTCTTATCAGGATCCATAAATTTGACTTAAACATTCTCGAAATTAGGTGACACTTAATGATCTATGATTCAAAAAGATTACAAGAATTAAAAAAAGAACTGAAAAATAAAGGCGTCGCCGAGATTATATTGAATGCTCATGAGGAATTTGGGGATAAATTGGCTATGACTACTGCTTTTGGTTATAGCGGTATTGTATTGATGAGCTTTGTTAAAGATATAGTACCAGAATTACCAATTTATTTTATCGACACTAGATATCATTTTGAAGAGACATTAAAACTAGCAGAAAAAATAAAAAAAGAATGGAGGATAAATATCATTTATATATCTACCAAATACACTGAAGAAGATCTGGAAAAAATTATTGGTAAGGAGACATACAAAACTAATCCAGATTTATGTTGTCAATATAGGAAAGTAGAACCGTTACTTAATGTATTAAAAACAAAAGATGCATGGCTAAGTGCAATTAGAAGAGATCAAACAAGAACACGGGAGTCAATTGATGTTGTTGAAGTTGATAATAGAGGTATTATAAAAATCAATCCACTCTATAATTGGACAAAGAATCAAACATGGATGTACATAAGAAAATACGATTTGCCGTATAATCCACTTCATGATCAATATTATCCAAGCGTCGGTTGTAAGCCCTGTACATCAACAGTTGATAAAGGGGGAGATGAACGAGATGGACGCTGGAGGGAAATGCCAAAAGTAGAATGTGGGATTCACTCTTACAAAGAAAAAGCTGAAGAGGAAAAAGAGTGATGTTTAAAGCATATAATTATCGACCTTTTTATTAATAAACTGATTTAAAGTTTTATATCGAAAAAAATACAAAAAAACATCATGTGTGAAACATATATAATATTATATAATACAAATCAATAAAGATATATAAAAACGAAATATCAGAGTAATTGAGATTTTTGTTAACTGAGAGATTCCCATCAAACATAATGTTTGGAAATAACTCTTAGAAATTATTTAAATGAAAACTCTGAAGAATATAGCTATACCTAATATAACAATTATGAAACCTATCAATCTTCCAAGTTTGTCTTCGTTGATTTTATTAGCAACTAAGGCGCCTGATACAGATCCTAAAGCGGCTGCTGAACCAGCCAATATTGCAGCTCTAATAACTATTTCATTGCTGAGAATATGTCCAATAGATCCAGAACCTGAAATGAAAAACATCATAACGAGAGAAGTACCGATAGCTGTATGAATTTTATAACCCAGGATTAAAATTAGGACAAGTGCGATAACTCCTCCAATACCCATTCCAGAAAAACCACTGCCAAAACCAGCAATGAATCCAAAAATAATGAAAAAAGCTATCTTGTTTTCTCTTAAACTTTCTACGTTGATTTTAGATTCAATATAATCTATATTTTTTTGAAGACCTTTTATGATAAAAGTACCCCCCATTAAAATCAGTAAACTTCCCATAAAGAAAAGAAGACCAGATTCGGGGGTTACTGATGTGAATCTGCTGCCAAGAAACGAACCGATTGAACCGGCCAAAATAAGCAAAAAAACAGGTCTTAGACTAACATTGTCCTTTCTTAGAAATACCAATCCAGCTATTCCACAAATAACTCCTTCTATGAGAAGACTTGTACCAATTGCATCATGGACGGAATGGTTTAATAAAACTGTTAAACATGTAATCATTATTGCCGCGGTAGTGCCTGAACCTATACCAACAAATAAGCCACTACCAAAACCAGAGACAATGAGGATGATAAACGTTAAATAATCATTGAGCACACAAACAATAACATGCTTAATAGATATATAGATTCCTTTTTTAAAAAGTTACATTATCAGTATAAGGCCATTTATTAAATTACAGAAAACAAGAATATATCATGTTTATTACCATCTATATATTTAAACCCTTTTTTTCTAATGACGCAATACATATTATTCAATTAATTTTCATATCGATGGTTTTATATTCTATTTATATTTCCATTTCTGAGATTCCAATATGATGATAAGAGAATACTTAAAACTTTCCCGCTCATTTAATGCAGTATTAACAGGTGTATCTCCAGTCATGGGTGCTATTGCCATGGAACAATATAACATATTTATTCTCTTTCTGTTATTCCTAGTAGGTTTTTTTGGGCATACCTTTGGATTTGTTTTTAATGATATAATTGATTACAAGATCGATAAATCTTCTGAAGAAATAAGTGACCGCCCGCTTGTAAGTGGTACAATCTCAATTAAAAAAGCTTGGATCTTTGCAATTGCATCGATTATTTTTGCTTTTATCATTGCATTATATATCGCGATTATAAATCAATATTTCTTTCCAGTTTTGATTCTGGTTGTGTCAGCATTTTTTATATTATTGTATGATTTGATAAGTAAGAAATATCCGTTTATGGATATATTTGTTTCATTGGGTATTTTCTTTTTGATTTTATATGGAGCCTTTTATGGAAAAAATTCAGTAAAAAGTATTTATGATATCTCTAAACTAACTTGGATAGTTTGTGTATTAGGTTCTATTCAGGTTTTATTTATGCAGGCTGTGGCCGGTGGAATGAAAGACATCGAAAATGATTTTATAAAAGGAGCAAAGACAAGTGCAATAAAAATGGGAGTGCAAATTACTGGTGGAAAACTAAAAGTTACTTTACGCTTTAAAGCATTAGCTTATATTCTCCAGATTGCAGATATGATAATCGTATTCCTACCATTTTTCATCGTTTGGAAAATAACCAATTTTTCAGTTTTGCAATATTTTCAATGGGTCCTTTTGGGTATTATTGGGGTAATGATGTTTATCCTATCACATAGACTTCTCACAATAAAACATTTTGAACGTTATAAAGCTAGAAAGTTAATTGGAAGTCATTACGTTATTAACTTTGCACTTGTACCTATCATGTTGATGACATTAAATCCCTGGGCGGGTCTATTAGTATTATTCCCTGCATCAGGTTTTATTCTCTCAAATGTTATATTGCATGGAACATTTTTACAGCCAAAGACTATGTAATTCTGTAGGAAAAACTCAAATAGTGTCATCATTTTCCAAAATCTAATGAATAAGGTTGCTGCGTATGCAAGATTACTTCGCATTCCCGGACTTGGGGGACTTGCTATTCCTCCAGTTATCGCTGCATTAACAGTCGGTGTTTATGATTTTTATAACCTCGCAATTCTTTTTGTTATTGGCGCCTTTGCAGCAATTTATGGTTTCGTTCTTAATGACTATGCTGATGTAGAAATTGATAAACTAGTAAAAGAGTTACATGAAAAACCTTTAGTTAATGGTGCCGTATCAAAAAAGAATGCTATTGCAATAAGCATTTTCTTAATTCTTCTTACATTCTTGTTTATTTCTGTACTGTGGCATGGAAAAACTCTAGATAATTATAAATTCATGGCACTGTTGTGTATTATCTTAGCAGGAATATTAGGTAGTTTTTATAATCTTTATGGAAAAAAATTTCTTGGGTCAGATTTCCTTGTCGCAATTTCTGTGGCATTTGTCTTCCTCTTCGGCGCTCTAACATTCGGTAAACCTACAATATTTACATGGGTAATATTTCTTTTAACGTTTAATAATTTATTGCATATGAATGCTGTTGAGGGCGGAATTAAAGATGCGGATCATGACCACATAATGGGTGTAAAAAACATTGCACTTGGTTCGGGCGTGAAAGTCGATGGTAAAAACATTTTCATCCCAATTCATTTTAAAGCATTTGGTATGGGTATACGGCTATTTTCAGCATTTCTCTTGTTCATTCCCTTTATTTTTTATGATTATGACTACTATATATGGCAACTTGTTATCTTAACTATAGCAATTCTTGGAGTGATGTATTTTAGTATTAAGCTATTATCTATAAATAAATTTGATAGAAACGTTATTAGAAAATACATTGGTATACAATCATTTTTGCGATATTCGTTAGTTCCAATAATGCTCATTTCAACTATTGGTTTAATGTATTCTACTATATTGATTGTTTTTCCGATAATGTGGTATATAATATTCGCACCGTTAATAGGAGAAAAGCTATTTAGACCGAGGATGTAGATGGTGGACAAAAAAAAATCAGAGATATGTATAATTGGAGCTGGAATCGGCGGTCTTACTGCTGGGGCTCTGCTTACGAAACATGGTTATAAAGTTACTATATTTGAAAAAGAAGCATTGATTGGCGGTAGAGCACTATCATTTGATGATTTATCATTATTCACTGTTGAAAAATATAAAGAGTTTTTGTCAAAATTTAATATTCACGTTCCATTTTCCGAACCAGATCTGAATACAATTTTTGAAAAAAATATGCTAAAAGGATACAAACTAGATCTTGGGTATCATGCAATTGGTGGTGGAGTACTATCTAATATAAATAATGTACTTTCTGATTTAGGTACCCATATTGAGATATTAGAATCAAATACTGGGTTCATAAAAGAAGACGGATATGATTTTCCAGTGGTCTCAAGAATTGACAAAATTAAGATACTCCCCAACATTCTTCGCCTTTTATTTGCTAGTGAAAAAACAATGAGACGACTCGATAGTGTATCAATGACAAATACCATACAGAAATATGGCAAAGGAAAAATGAAGCTGATACTTGAAATTTTTTCTCGTTCAATTACCACAGTGAACAACCTTGATCGTATCTCAACTGGAGAAATGTTCCGTTCACAAAGGAATCTTTACAAGGGATCAAAACCGGTGGGCTATCCTAAAAACGGCTTAAGCAACATTCATAAAAAATTGGCTAATTACATAACCAAAAATGGGGGAGAAATACATCTAGAAAAACCTGTTGATAAAATTATTATTAACGGAAATAAAGCAACAAGGGTTGTTGTGGGGAATATGGAATATTCCTTTGACACCATTGTTTCAAGTATTCTTGTACAGGATCTCTTCAAGATTGCTAATGAAAAATTTTTTCCAAAAGAATATGTTAAAAATATTAAATCACTAGGGGGAACAGGTGGTTTATGCTCGTATTATTCCCTAAAAAAAGTTGACTCAAACTTACTTGGTAAAACCTTTCATTTTATAGAAAGAAATGTTGGTGTAGATGGAAATGATGCTGTTGGAATGATTGATTTTATGGTGTCTTTACAAGAATCAGGTCTCGCACCAAAATCTGACCATCTTGTTCAATCTTACATAATTTGTACCCCAGAAGAAGCAAAAAATAAAAAAACACTTTCTAATCTTAGAGAACTACTGGATAAAAATCTAGGATATCTTATACCTGATTTTCGTTCAAATCTAAAATGGGCAATTTATCCTTCAGTGTGGCATCTTGATGGTGTTGCAAAAACAATTGACAATAAAAAACCAGGTATAAAAACTCCTGTTGAAAATCTTTATGTTATAGGGGATTGTGTGAAAGCTATGGGCATAGGTTTTAATTGCGCCTTAAATTCAGCTAGACTGATTGAAGATTTTTTAGTTAATAAATAGTTGCCAGCAGCCTTTTAAATATATTCCCCAGATATGCATCTCACCCTCTAGTATTCTACATTACTCCAATTTTTATAGTTTTTACTAAAATAACTTTCTCAACGTTGAAAGAGTCAACTATTGAGCCGACAACTCAGGTTCGAATCACGTCGCTTCCGTATTTTTCGCATTCTGAAATATATTCTGAAAGACGAATTTCAAGAAAGCTACTGTGATTGATTTGATTTTTCTGGCCTGAGTAATTATTTCTTTATCGATGCTGAGTGTTAGTTTTTTCTTTACCATAAGTAGGGTAAGGGTTAGGCGAATATAATGTTAATGGTTAGCATGAATGATGAATATAAATAGAATTAAATTAATCGATATTACCATTTTCATCAGTCTTTATCAGTAAAGCTCCTTCAGGGATATTATATGCTCCTCTTTGTCCTGTCATTATAAAACCTCCATCAGATGTTTGTCTAACACATCTGCCAAAACCTGTTTCAACCTTTTTGTCCCATTCAAGATTACCATCTGAATCTGTTTTTATAATCCAAATCTTACTCCATAATGGGAAAAAATGACTATTTTGGATATAATTAATGATTGTTCCAATACCAAGATAATTACCAATAACAATTATTCCTTCATCATCTGTTTCTTCAACCCACATTCCCATTTCATGGGTAAATAACGTTCCAAAATTCTTAATCCATATTTCATTACCTAGAGAATCAGTTTTCATAATAAATATTTGAGGATAACCACCTAAACCATATTTAGATCCTCCACCTGTAAAGATATATCCTCCATCATTGGTTTCTATTCCAGAATGTAGGAACCCAATAGAATCATAGGTTTTTTCCCATTCAATATTACCAAATGAATCTGTTTTAATAACTAATGCTGGACCACTTTTCCAGCCACAAATAATGAATCCATTATCGGATGTTTCATATAATGAATGAAAAGAATCAGATCCTTCAATACCATAAATTAAACTCCATAATTCATTTCCTTCATAATCGGTTTTAACTAACCAGCCATCTGCGGCAGTAGCATCTTGTTTATAATAATAGCCAGACATTGCTAAACAACCATCAGAAGTTTCTGTGACATCTATGAAATAACAATTTGCGGAATCACCACATTGTTTCTGCCAAATAGTGTTTCCATCTTGATCGATTTTTACTAAATAGCCCTTTCCAGAATCAATTCCACTTGCGATAAAATCACCATCTGATAATTCATATAATCCTTCAAAAGCATCCCAACCTATAAAACCAAATTCTTTTTCCCATTGAGTGTTACCATCTGAATCTGTTTTAATTAATAGGGCATCTGACCCTTCATTATAACCTGTTCCATAACCAGTACCACCTGCAATAAGATAACCTCCATCGCTAGTCTGTATAACGTTATGACCCCAACTTGTACCTTCAAAATGTTTAATCCAACCACCTTCTAATGAAGTTGCTTTTATTTCAGATTTATTGGTATTTCCCAAAACAGATAAACTAGCTCCAATAAACAGCGTCACAATCAAAATTCCAATAATTTTCTTCATTCTTTTTTACCTCCCTTTGGTAGTCTCCCAATAATTATAATGATATTCTTATTTAAAAATGTGATGGTTGCTGAAACTCAATTTTATTATAACAATTGTAGCATTATTACTTGGTAAATATGATGTTAATAGTTAGCATGGATTAATCTGCTTTCTTTTTTCCTAAAGTATAAACCAATTATGAGAAATAAAAAAAATAGTATTGCTGGAAGTATGATATCGCTAGAATGTTTATAAGTATATGATGTTGTAATTTCCATATATATCATATAAATAACGATGATAATTTGGAGTATAGCAAATATTCTTGAAATTCTCATAATTAGCTATTTCGAAGATATTTCAAGCTATATAACTTATATGTTATATTCAACATTTGTAACATTACTACTTGGTGAAAATAAAGGATGGGTTTTATTACTTTTTCTCAGATTTCGGTATTCCTATCCACTTCGGCGTTCTTTTCATATATTCCTTATAGGTTTTTCCATAATATCCTAAAGTTATTGCCTCTTCAAAAGGAGATAAATACACAGTGGCCAATATAAAAAATAGAGTTAACACAAGATATAACCAAGAAATACAAGCAATGGCGATACCGAAAAAACACAAAAAGAAACCAATAAACATAGGATTCCTTGAATAACGATAAGAACCTTTTGTAACTGGCTTATCAATTGGAGTAGTAGCAAAATTTATCAACGATATAATAATCAAAACTATAGCTATCAAGTAAACAATTAATCCAACATAGAACCAAATTGTTCCAAGTTTAATAGTTACAAAAATACTATAGATAAACGAGCCAAACATGGTTATAACCAATATATTTGAAACAATTTCAATTTTCTTCCTTTTTATTGATGGGCTATCAGGCATCCTTTTAGAAAACACAAACTTAATACCAACAAACCAATAGATAATAAATGGGATAATAAAAATCCAAGCATTCCATAAACCAATTTCAAATTCAGGAACAAGAGACATATTCTTCCCTTACCAATAATATCAAATCAATTTAAGATTAATATATCTATTTAAGATTTTGTAGCATTATTACTTGCTGATTATGATGTTAATTTAATAGTTAAAAAATATCGCAGTTGAAATTTGAAGCTAGCTAAAATTTTTTTTAGAAAAAAAACTTTTAATACTATTATTAATACACGTAGACAATGGCCAAGCATATCAGTTTAAAGAATACCAGTAAAAGCTTTGGTAAGCTTACAATGAAGGAACCCTACAGTAAAACGAAGATTCCTTCTAAACGTGTACGTGGTTACATTGATTTATTACGTCCATTTACTTTGCTTGCACCGATTATCGTATCCATGTCAATAATAGTTGCAAGTTTAGTGTATAACAATGTGGCTGTACCTTCTGATTGGTGGGTGACCGTTGGTAATGCTAGCTTTACATTGGCGATCGTTAATGCTGCCTCGAATGTCTTGAACCAGGCTACTGATTGGGAGGGTGACCGTATTTCCAAACCATATAGACCAATCCCTCGCGGCATTGTTAAACCTGATGAGGCGCAAAGTCTTGCTTTTATTCTATATCTATTTGCTTTACTAAGGGCTGTTACGGTTAATGTTTGGTTCGGTTTTTTTGTTTTCCTTATTATGATTTTTACAGTTACCTATTCACTTCCTCCAAGGATAAAACAGTATCTTTTTTTGAATCAGGTTTGGATTGCCATTCCTCGTGGTCTTCTTGGTATTTTAGCAGGTTGGAGCGTTTTTGGCGATCCTTTTCAGAGGGAACCTTTAACTATTGGAGCTATTGCCATGTTGTTCTTTATTGGCGGTATGTCTACCAAAGATATAGTGGATAGCGAGGCGGATAAAACAACAGGTATTCGTACTTTAATAAATACTTATGGAGTAAAGAAGACAGCTTTTATTTCTTTTCCATTTATGTTCTTTTCTTTAGCTTTTATTCCTGCTTTTATTAATATGGGTTTTTTGGAATCTTACTTATGGCCTTTGACTTTGTTGGCGTTTCTCTCTTGTCTTATTTTTTATTTGATGGTCAAGGGTGATACTGAGAGCAAGACTTTAGAGAATATTCATGCTTGGTCAATTATGTATGTAGAGTATATTTTCTTCGCACTTGGTTTTGCATTTTTGACTATTTTTGCAGGTATATTAAACCTGCCTACACTTCTTTAGAGTATTTTTTATTATTATACACTTATTATGACATACATCTTGATGTAGTTATTCTATTTTTTAAATAATCACAATTCGAAAATAGTTACACTATTGATTATTATGTCATCAACCGGCCAGTCTTTCATGGAATACCTTGTCTTAGTTTCAACAGATGCTATATCACGTAGTACATAGAGACCGTTTATCACTTTTCCAAATGCTGAGTAATTTCCATCAAGTCTATTTTGTGATCCATCACAGATGAAAAATTGACTTGTTGCACTGTTTGGATCATTTGTCCTAGCCATAGAAATAGCACCATCAACATGCATAACCTCTGGATGAGTCTCCAAGACTATAGGATCATATGGACTTTTTTTATGTGTACCATTTGCATAATATCCGCCGCCTTGTATTACAAAATTCGATATAACTCGATGAAATACCAGATCTGTGAAGAACCCGATTTTTGATAGTTTTATAAAGTTTTCACTGGTAATTGGCATTTTATCAGCATACAATTCAAGCACCATATCACCCATTGTTGTATCCATTATCGCCAGTGGATGATTAGTTATTTCATATGGTTCAAATGATGGATTCCAATCTAGGTTAAACCATCTGAAAAAACCGAAAAAACATTTTATACTCTTTGGTATAAAATTAAGAAAAGATATTTTTAAACCAATCCAGTCATCCCAATAATTCTCATCCCAAAGATTTTTTCTGGCCTTATTTACCGCTGCATTGTAAACTTCGTTGTTCTTGAAATTGTTCTGCTTTATTTCGTTACCTGTTGCATCCTTCTGAAGCCATATACCATGTGAATTAGCCTCAATGTTATTCCTATGAGCAACATTATATGATGTATGAATACATATTGACTCAGTTTGACTTCCACTGATAAAGTTATAGATAATAGTATTACTATCACCATTAAGAATATGGACACCTACTTTGTTATTCAAGAAGATATTACCAACATAATAATTATTGGAACCATGTGACTCTATACCTGAATATTCGGATCTGTTCATTGCACTGTTTTGAATGGTGAAACCACTAATTAAAACACTATCTGCAAGATTTTTAATGACTGAATCAATCTGTCCTCCATCAATTATAGTTGTTTCTTTATCTTCACCTAACAGGATCACTGTGTTTTCAATGATTATATTTTCATAATAGGGTGTATTTTTTGAATATACAAATATTGTATCTCCATCATCAGATATATCAAGTGCTTCCTGAATTGTACTGTAATTTCCAGGACCATCACCTCCAACGTAGAATATTTCATCGTTAAGTTTTGTAGTCATTTGTTTAGTATTCCTTGCATTCACATTTACAAAGGATAAGTTTAATCCAATTATCAAGATGATAATTATAACTGTTTTAATCTTATTTTTCAGTCTAACTCCTCCATTTCGATAAACATTAAGATTAATTTAAATTTTACTGATGATATAAAATATAAAGTATTATAGATTTAATATCTTCGGCAATAATTGGAAATATTTAAATAACCTTAGAATTAAAGGTGTTTGTATCTTTTAACATGAGGGATTTTAACGGTAGTGTCTCCAATTACTTTTAGCTTTACAATTGTTTTTTGACTTAACTCTTAATACATGGTCTCATTCTGTATACGAATTTTCGGTAAGTGTTTCTTTTTCACCTGATTTAAATGGCTCTAACCATGAATATAAGTTACCATTCCATTATACATCACCCCAGTTTAGATAATAATATATCATCACCATCTGGGTCATTTGCACAAAACGTGTATTCATATTCTGTCTCTCGTTCACCTATTTTCTTTCTCCTGATAACAGCTGTTAAAGTGGACTGTTAGTTTTATCAACAAAATAAAATGAATATTGATTTGTGTATAAGCTTACCTAACCTATTTCAAAGTTTTAACCCATTCATATACTGGTTCCACAAGCTGTTTTATGCGTTCCTTCTCTTCATTCATTGATGATGGTTTCCAATCATTAGAAGGCTCAAAATGAAAATCGGTAACTATGCCGCTTCTTTCTTCTTTTGATTTAAAAACAATCTTGAGAGGCATACCAAATTCCACATCCCATGGTTTTATTCCATGAAGTTCGTTTGCGATGGCCACTTTACTGTCTCCAATGACAGCATAAACTAGTACGATGGGTAATCTCTTTAGTGATGATCTGCCACTCCATCCAGCAATCGTCCATGTGTGTACTTTTGCTGTAAGCGGCATTTCCACCCATTCAGTTCTTTCAAGATCGCAATCAAGATTCCAGCAGTGCGTTCGAACTGGCACCCATGTATCGCCACATTTGGGGCATCTTGTTCCCCAAATCTTTCCATCAAGCAATCCTTTGAAAAACTTGCTGTTCCACCCATGTCTAATTGTATATAACTGATCATAATGAAGTAATTGATTCATTGTGTTTCCATCATCAGAGATTTCATGGCCAATAAAAGCGAGCCCTGTCTCATTAACTTCCTCAGGCCGATAATTCTTCCTTTCCGTGAAATTCGGTTCTTCGGCAAACTTGGTCTTTTTTCTAGTTATTGTTTCTTCACCCATTTTTAGCACCTCCGTAAAATGAAATTAGAAATACTCGTTCCTGTACCAGCATGACTATTAATTATCCCACATTCTGCATCAGACACCTCAGTTTTTTTACTAAGATGCTTCTTTGGAATAAGATCTGAAAGTTGATAGAAACCTTCAATTGTACTCATAATACCTGTGGCCCCAACAGGATGTCCATAACCCATCAAACCTCCACCTGGGTTCATAGGTATTTCACCATGCATATGTGTCTGCTCATCACGTAAAAATTGGGCAATGTTATCAGCATCTGCTAAACCCAGAGCCTTATAAATTTGTGCTTCAGAAGTGGAAAAAGCATCATGTATTTCACCAAAATCAATTTCTTTCCTCGGATTTTTAATGCCTGCCATATTATATGCTTGATCGGCTGCATTTCTGCATGCCCCAAATTCTGTCATCCCAGGATAACCTTCACCATAGCGTTCAGTCCAACCTGGGAAGTTTAGTCGATCACCAGCGCGAATGGTGCAACTAGAAAGCCCCATACCATCAATTGTGACATAACCATCTGGATTGATTCTTTTGGCATACTCTTCAGAACAAACAAGAACAAAAGCAACTCCACGTGACATAAGACAACAATCATACTTCTTAATTGGATAAGATATAAGACGAGAGTTCATTACATCATCTACTGTTACATATTTGTGCTCATTCCTATACCATTGTGCCTTTGGATTATCCATAGCATTGTTCCTGTTTTTAGCTCCAATTGTTGCGACATCCTCCTCAGAGACATTGTTGTCTTTCATCCATTTGTTTGCCATTGCGGCATAATAGATAGGATAGATTCCACCGACAAGGAGCTCGTATCTTATATCAGATGCTAAGGCAATGAATTCACTCCCTTGTGATTGTGATACCGAATCCATGGTTTCCCAACCAATAACTCCGACAACATCATGATGACCGGACATTACTGCAAGAGCTGAAGCATACAATGCCGATCCGCCGGTATTGCCACCGTTTTCAATACGGTAATGTGGAACCCCTACAAGACCCAGATGATCATGTATAATCCATTCAGAACAAAGCTGATGTCCAAAATGTACAGAGAAATGAGAATAAATCATTAGGTCAAGATCTCTCAAAGAAAAATCAGGTATATCTTTTTGAGTCTCTTTTATACACTCTGCCGCTCCGCCTTCAATGCTTTCAAAACCAGTTGGACCGTAATCAAATGGAGTTGTAGCTCCACCTATTATACATACTTTCCTTGACATATTATTTCACCTCTTTTCGTCATGAGACTAAAAAAATTTTATGAAATCACCCTGTCTCACTTAAAGACATAATGAAGGGTCTATTGAAAAATGTTTTTGTTTTACGTTTATTGACGAAGTATTTTAAGGGTTAAATAGCATTTTTTATTTCTTCAATTGCTTTTTGATTTTCGACTGATGAAGTATCGATGACTTCTTTTCCGATGTATATTGATTTAATAATTCTTCTAATAATCTTTGCAGATCTTGTCTTAGGCAGATCTTTTACAAACCTAATGTCACGTGGTTTCAGTGTTTTTCCCATTATTTTTACAACTTGAGCTTTTAGATCATTTCTTAAAAATTCATCAGGCTCGTAATCTGGATTTAAGATAACGAAACAAACAATGTCTTCTCCCTTTATCTTATCGGGTACACCTATTGTTGCAGCTTCTGATACGGCAGGATGTTCAATAAGTGCAGCTTCTATTTCAGCCGGTCCTGTACGTCTTCCAGCTATTTTAATCGTATCATCACTTCTTCCGTGAAGAGACCAAAAACCGTCTTCATCTATGAATGCCCAATCTCCATGATACCATATATTGGGCCACTTTGACCAATATGTTTGAATGTATCGATCTGGTTCATTCCAGAATCCTCGGGTCATTGAAGGTGCTGGTTTTTTTGCAACAAGATGTCCCATCTCTCCTCTAATTGGTTTACCGTTATCATCAAAAACATCAATATCCATACCAAGACCTGGCCCACGTAGCGTACAAGGTTTAAGCGAAGTAATAGGAAGTGGAGATAGGAAACAACCTACAATTTCTGTCCCTCCAGATATATTAATTATCGGGATTTTTTCGTTGCCGATTTTTTTAAAAAACCAATTCCATGAATCAGGATCCCAAGGTTCGCCAGTTGAACCTAAAAGTCTTAATGAGTTGAGATTATGTTTTTCAACCCATTCATCACCATAAGTCATAAGCAAACGAATAGCCGTAGGTGAAATTCCAAATGTTGTAATTTTATGTTTCTCAATTAGTTCCCATAGTCTATCAGGATTTGGGTAGTTAGGTGCACCTTCAAAAACAACGATATTACCACCGAAATTTTGAACTCCTATAATCATCCATGGTCCCATCATCCAGCCAATATCTGTCAGCCAGAAAAATACATCATTTTCTTTGACATCAAAATAGTAGCCAAGTTCCTTAGATATCTGGGCTAGGGCACCTCCATGAGTGTGAACAGTTCCCTTGGGTCTTCCTGTAGTTCCCGATGAGAATATAATCATTGCATAATCTTCAGAATCCATTTGCATTGTTTCGCATTTGTCTGATTGATTGGAGATCAAATCTTGCCACCAGATATCTCTACCCTCTTTCCATGGTATATCTATTCCAAGTCGTTTATAGACAACAACATGTTCTAATGAGGATACGGTGTCAAGCGCCTTATCAGCTTCTTTTTTTATTTCTACTGTTTTTCCCCTTCTAACAGAGCCATCTGCGGTTAGTAGTATCTTTGCTTCAGCAATATCTAATCGAGAAGCAAGAGCACCCCCTCCAAAACCAGAAAATATTGGAATGATTATAGCTCCAATTTTCATTACTGCTAAAAACCCAATGACAATTTCAGGTAGCATTGGCATGTATATGCCAATTCTGTCTCCCTTATTCACACCGAGCCTTTTTAAGGCATTTGCAAATATGTTAACCTCCTTGTAAAGATCTTTATAGGTTAATTTTCGTACATCGCCTTTTTCATTCTCCCAGGTAATGGCAGTATTGTCTTTTTTATCTGAATTTGCATGTCGATCAAGACAATTATGGACTATGTTTATTTTTCCCCCAATAAACCATTTTGTCCACTGGATTCCATCGGAATCATCAAGAACCTTTTCATATGGTTGAAACCATTCTATGTTTAAGTCCTTCATCACTGCATCCCAAAACCATTCAATATCTTCGGTGGATTTCTGTATTAATTCTTTGTAATCTTTAATGTTATATCTCTTCATGAATCTGGTTATGTTTGAATTTTTCACATAGTCGTTTGTTGGTTTCCATACTATTTTTTCTATTTTATATTCCCCCTTCATTCATAATTCAGTGAGTTAGACTATTATTTTTGATATATGGTTCCGTAAGCGAATTTCCTACTTAATAATTTTTTCTGATAAATCAATTAAGAGATTATTTTCATTTTATACATGGTAGGCATCAGAATTATTATCATTTTGATAGTTCAGGCACTCATGAGGTAATTAAGAAAGATAAAAGACGGATCTGCCGGGATTCGGACCCGGGTTAGAGGCTCCGGAAGCCCCGGTGATATCCAGGCTACACTACAGATCCAACACTAAGTAGGAAATGCATTCTTCTCTAATAAAAAATATGATAAAAAAAGATGTTAATTGACAGTTTTTCTGTTTGGGTTCTGTTTTTTTTACTATTCTTTTGGTTGTTTAGACTGCTCTGCAGGTTTTCCCTCAGTTTCAATAGACCTAGATATATTCTTACTTCCACCTTTAAACTCTGTGTATCCACATTTCCCGCAGCTAACACGATCTTTATGTTCGGCTAGAAAAACGCCATCTCCACATTTTGGGCAATGTCTTCTTAAGCGGGTAATTTTGTCACCTTCAAGTTTGAATATCTCTCTACCTTTCATTTCTATTCCTGCTCCTTCTCTTCTGTTTGTTTCTTTTCTTCCTTTGGGGGCTCTTTGGATGAATTTTCCTCTTTTGGAGGTTCTTCTACACTTGCTGGTTTATATTCTGGTTTTTTCTCTTCTTCCTTCTTTTCTTTCTTACCGCTGATCTTATTTCTCTTTAGAATGTATTTCCTCTCCATTTCTTCGGCATTTTTTACGGAGGAATATACCTTAGCGTATCCTATACTTTTCTGAATCCCAGTACTTGATTGAATATAATTAATTATAATATTCTCTTTCTTTGCATTGAGCTTTTCAGCCAGTTCATTGCGTATAAGCTCTCGGTTTGGTGTTTTTTCACCCTCATGTTGAATTGAAAAATGAACTTCAGTTCTATTAAGCAGAGGGTTATTTTTCTTTGAATCAATTTCTACTTCCATGATACTCACATCTTATCCAGTATCTCTTTTACTTTTCTTTTATGTTCTTTAGAGGCTTTAACCACTACGACCCCCTTATTTGGCAATCCATATATTATAGTTACGTTTCCAGGGGCCAATAATATGGCAGGAAGTGCTGCTAAATCTTCTTCTCCATCAATTTCAATGAGTAGGGAGTTTTTCTCTAAATTATTAAATGCAGATTCTATACCTTTCCAAAGATTACCAGATATACATCTTGGAGGATTCTTTATTATAACTCTTTTTTTACCAAATGATTGTATCTTTTTTTTAACATCATCGGAACAGTGTTCCCTCTTTGTTTTGAAATCAACAACACAAAAAATTGGCTCAATGTCATTCTTTAAGATAGTGTAAGTAACCTGATCCCCTACAGAAACAATATGTTCCTCTTTTAACAGTAATTTCAGAAGATCTCTTTCATTTACAAGCAGCCCTATTGGTTCCTTTAACTTATCACGTAAATCATCTGGCAATGAATACAAAATATCGTCCATTACCTAACCTTTAATGCATATTTGCCAGGTTTTACAATATTCATCTTTTCAGCAATCTGGGAGTTGGAAGGATCTCTGATAATAACATAACCCCTCCATCTTTTTGATGTTGGAACTGAACAGTTCGGGCATATATTTTTTTCTGTAAGCACATGACAGTTTTTACATGCATTGAGATTTTTCACTTCCTTCCCTTCCTTTTTTTCTTTTTCTTTTTATCTTTTATTTCTTCCTTTCCCTTCTCTTCTTTTATCGGTTCTTTTAGCCATTCATGTGCACCAAGATTCGGCTGCCTCATAGTAAGTCCTATTTTACTCTCTCTTGCAGATAGTTCATTCATACTCACAGCAACGATTCTTGCTCTAATCGTATCACCTGTTTTAAGCGTCATTTTTTTTTCTTTGCCGGATATTATTTCATTCTCTGCATCTACTTCAACATAGTCGTTCATGATTTGACTCATGTGTATCAATGCATCAATGGGACCAATATGGCAAAAAGCTCCGAATTCTACGATTTCACATATTATGCCGTCCACTACTTCCTGTAACTTTGGTTTAAACATCAATGCATCAAAAGCCACCTTTTGGTACATTGCCCCGTCCCCGTGTATAATTATTCCATCGCCAAGGGCTTTTATGTTGTTAGCTGCAATAATTACGCCATGATCTTTTCTCATAGTCCCTTCGAAACTCTTTTGTACAATTTCCTCAACTACTTCATCAAGATTTTCGCCGAATCTCTCAGGAAGTATTCTTATTGTATCTTCAACTTTCATCATAGCATACATCTAAATCACTACTCTAAAGGATAAATAGACGTCTTGCAATATATTTGTTCCTTATATGCTTTTTGAATGATTCATAACAATTTCAATTAATATCAGGATTTGCTTTTTAGTCTATACGCTGAATGCAATAATCAGTGGTAAAAATACCAGAGAAACAATTGACATGAGCTTGATAAGAATGTTAAGGGATGGCCCTGAAGTGTCTTTGCATGGATCACCTACTGTGTCCCCTATAATAGTGGCTTTGTGAGCATCTGATCCTTTGCCACCCAGATTACCAGATTCAATATATTTTTTTGCATTGTCCCATGCACCACCTGCATTTGCAAGATATACTGCTAGAAGAAAACCAGTGGAAATAGAACCAACCAATAGTCCACCTAGTCCTTCAGGACCAAGAATTAGACCTATTATAACCGGAGAAATAACTGCCAGTAAACTGGGAAATATCATCTCTTTTAATGAACGGTTAGTACTAATTTTTACACACCTGGCATAATCAGGTTTATTCTTATAATTATTTAAAAGGTCAAATTTTTTAAATTGATAACGGACTTCTTCTACCATAGCATATGCTGCACGACCTACAGCACCCATAGTAAGAGCAGTAAAAACAAAAGGCAGCATTGCGCCAATGAATACACCAGAAACTACTTTGGGGTCACCCAAGGATAATTCAAGTGTTTTACCAACTGGAATAAGAAGTTCATTAGCTGCTATCATATATGTAAATATAAGTGCAAGAGAAGTAATTGCAGCCGAACCGATCGCAAACCCTTTTCCCATTGCTGCAGTAGTGTTACCCACAGCATCAAGTTGCTCA
>Ga0272442_10003752_pt1 | contig 21160 bp, 15 predicted proteins | sample SSMForm2O_FD_200262 | JGI IMG/M metagenome (GOLD analysis project Ga0272442, IMG submission 200262) | Marine sediment archaeal communities from Little Sippewissett salt marsh, Falmouth, MA, United States - SSM-Form-2O | ecosystem: Environmental > Aquatic > Marine > Wetlands > Sediment ... | reverse complement strand
CGAAGACGGCGGCCCGGATCCGGATCACGCGGATCTCGTGATGATGGTCCGCAAGCGGGTCTCAAACATTTATTACTTGCGCACGTTTTTCGAGTATCCGCTCACGCTGAACGTGGGCACGCTGCGCAAGCTGGGGCTCGTCAGGACCTTGCGTATCGGCTTGAGCTATCTGCGGGCACTGCTGTGTCCGATGCGTGATCCGCAGAATCTCGAGCAGTTGATGATCAATCGCTTCGGACGGGTGCTGTACGAGACGTTCTTCGAGTCCTACACGGAGAAGCTGTGGGGCATGTCGGCGCGGGAGATGAGCGCGGATTGGGGCGTGCAGCGGCTCAAGGACATCTCGATCAGCAAGGCTGTGGCCCACTACGTGATGAAGCTGTTCAGGAAGGCGGACGACTTGCGGCAGGAGGGTGTGTCGACGTCGCTCATCGAGCAGTTCATGTATCCCAAGTACGGGCCGGGGCAGATGTGGGAGGAGGCCGCGCGCGAGATCGAGGCCAAGGGCGGCGAGATCCACGTCCGCCACCGAGTCACGGCGCTACACACCGACGGCCCGCGCGTGGTCGGACTCACGACCGTGGACGAGGAAACGGGCGAGACGAGGCGATGGGACGGTGACTACGTCTTCTCGACCATGCCGATCAAGGAGCTGGCCGCGGCCCTCGATGGTCCGTTGCCGGACGAGGTGGCCCGCATCGCGGGCGGGCTGCAGTACCGCGACTTCGTGATCGTGGGGCTGCTGGTCAAGGGGCTGAAGGTGAAATCCGACGCTGCGGAAGGCGGGCGGATACGCGACAACTGGATTTATGTACAGGAAACAGAGGTCAAGATCGGCCGCTTGCAGATATACAACAACTGGAGTCCGCACATGGTGGCCGATCCAGAGAACACCGTATGGCTTGGCCTCGAGTACTACTGCGCTGAAGGCGACGAACTGTGGTCCAAGCCGGACGAGGACCTCATCGCCTTCGGTGCGCAGGAGCTGGCCCGTATCGACATCATTGACCAGGCCGACGTGCTCGACGGAACCGTGCTGCGAGTCCCAAAGGGATATCCCGCCTACAGCGGCACCTACTACGACATCCACGTGGTTCGCGAGTTCGTCGAGGGCTTCGACAATCTGTTCCTCATCGGTCGAAACGGCATGCACCGCTACAACAATCAGGACCACTCGATGCTGACCGCCATGATGGCCGTAGACAACATCATCAACGGCGTCACGAGCAACGACAACATCTGGGAGGTCAACATGGAACAGGAATACCATGAGGATGGGGGCGGGGGATTGAGGGATTGAGAGATTGAGGGATTGAGAGATTGAGGGATTGAGAGATTAGGATTGGGGTGCCGGGGCCTACTGGGGCGGCTCGGCGAGGTATTGGAGGGCGTAGTCCAGGTTCAGCGATTGGCCGGGTTTGAGCTCGGTCGTGGGCGTGAAGAGTTCGAGGTTGATCTGGGCCCAGGGGGCGTGCCACCACAGGTAAGGACGGCCAACCTGATCCGGGTCGTATGAAACGAGGGCGCCAAAGCGGGCCTCGTGGTTGTAGAAGGCGAAACCGCCTCCTTTCGCGGCCTTCAGCACGGCGCCTTCGGGGCCCTTCTCGTTCTCCCACCCGCGGTTGAAACGGATCCAGCGGCCGTTCTTGATGTAGGCGGAGACGACTTCGCAGTCCTCGGAATGCGATGCGGCGTTGAACTCGGGATGAGCCTTGAACCGATAGGCCTTGGGCGCCGGTCCGTGGTGGGTGAGTGTCGAGGCAAAGACAATGCGCTCGGGGCGCTCGGGATCGAGTGCGATGCGCCGGACCACGGTTGAGCCGTCCTCGAGGGTCTTGGTCAAGGCGATGGTGGATGCCTCGACCTGGGCGTCGAAGGCCAGCGAGGCGTCCAATCCGAGCATGCCGATGTCTTCGTGCGTTCCGCGAAGTACGTCGGCATGCGTCATGGCCGCCAGGAACTGGCGTCCGGTGGGCTTGTGGAACATGTCGACCAGCTTGCCGTTCTCTTCGGGCAACACGGTCAGACGCCAGACCGGATTCTCGATGCGTACGGCCGCCGTCGACCGGATGCGCTCGAGTTGCGCCAGGTACTCACCGATAGGCATGCGCTCACTGGCCATGGTCATGTGGTACTTGCCGCATAGCTCGACGTAGCGCTCGACCACGCCGTGCTCGTCTTGGGCGAGTTCACGGCGCACGACGCCGTTCTCGTACTCCCATGCGCCCAATCCTGCCACGATCATCGCCTTGTACGCGCAGATGGAGGCCTTCTCGACGCGCGCACGGACCGCGTCGCTCTGCGCGAGGGCCAGGGCGTGGTCGAAATAGTCGCGCGCCTTGCGGGTGATTCCCGCGTCCAGTCCGACCTCCTCGGCCGAGGGGAAACAGCCTGGGTGCAGGCCACGCTCGGCGACATTGTCGTGGAGCATAGTGAGGTAGTCGAGGATGGGTTGGGCGGCCTCGGCGTAGTGCAGGCGGCAGAACTCCTTGACGAGGTCCCAGCTATCGAGTGACGGCTCCCAGATGCAGCGGGCGATGACGTAGTTGCGCAGGTCCGACATCTCGCCGGACAGGCCGTTGCCGTTGGCCTGCATGAACACGCCTTTGACGTTGTTGTTGAGGAAGAAGCGGACGTTGGGGCCGATGCTGCGCAGATTGGGGAAGGGCAGGTCGTAGTAATGGAAGTTCGTGTTGTAGTTCCAGACCCAGATGTCGTCGCAGATGGCCTTCCAGGCACGCATGTCTTCGCAGAACTTCCGATTTCGAGGGCACTCCGGATCGTCAATGGCGTGAAAGGTGCAGCACTCGATGCTGCAGAGTTGGATCTGGACGTTTGGGTGCGGCTTGATGGTGTTGGGCGCCTGGCGTGTGTACCAATAGGCCAACGTGCCGACCTTGACGTCCGGGTGCTCTTTCTCGACGCGCTCGGCCACGGCGTTGACCAAGGTGAGGTGGGCGCCCATGGGCGTGCCTTCGCGCTCGTTGAGCGCCTGGCATCGTTCGCACCGGCAATAGGCGTTGTTGTCGTTCTGGCTCACGCTGATGTTTCGCCGGTCGGGATGCGCATCGAGTTCGGCCAGCACGCCGTCGGCGACAATGTCGATCACGTCCGGATTCGTGACGCACGGCTCTGGGCCGCCGCCGCCCACGTCCAGTTTGCGCTCGCCGTCCACGAGTGCGAAGTACTCGGGATGCGACTCGCCGTACTTGGCGGGGTTGAGCCATTTGTAGAGGCTGTGGTTGATGAGGCTCTGGCGGGTGATGCCGCCGAGCTTCTCGTCGTTCGTCACCGTGTTGACGCGCAGCCTGGCGGCGAACTCGGGATGCTCGGCGTTCTCGCGGTAGTAGCTCCACCGAAACGAAAACGGCGGCACGTAGGATATGGCCTCGCGCGGAATTGAGGCGACCGCGCCGGGGCGGGGCACAAAGGTGTGGTCGTAGGTCAGAAAACGGACGCCGAAGTAGCGCTCGAAGAAGGTGTAGACGCCGTACAGCGTGCCGCGTGGGCGCCCGCCGGCGATCGCGATATTCTTGCTCTTGATTCGTATTCGCAGCGCCTCTTCCCCGAGGTCGTCGACGTCGAATCCGGCCCGGGTGCCCCGCATGGCCGCGCCCGGCCCGATGAACACGTTGTGCGTCTTGCCAGGCGGCGTGGTCGCAATCGGCAGCTCCATGCCTGCGGCCTGTCTGAACAGCGTGTGAAACTCGTCCGCTGCATACCGTTCGCTCGGGATGGCATCCTCGGCAACAACAATGGTCCAGTCCTTCATCTTCGCCACATCCACACGTCCTGCCGCCGTGGCCGCCCAGCACAACAGCACAGAAAGCACGAGAAGCACGGGAATCCGCATAGTCTCTCTCCGTTTTCCAAAGGGGCGCAAGACAGGGGCAGTCCCTGCTCGCGGACTCGCGAGGACAGTCCCTGTTTTGCTCCGTTTTCTACGGCCCGGACTCCTCGGAAGGAACCGGCGGCGGTGTACGTTCCGGGCGTGTCGCAAGCCAAAGTCCCAACAGGCCGATTATCAGGCCGCACGCAAACAGCAGCCAGGAATAGCCTACCGCCGAATAGCCGTGCGCCGCGATCCGGTCGGAGTGCTTCACGAAGGACCAGTACCATACCAAGAAGGCCAGCAATTGGAGGAGGATGGTGGGGCCGGAGAACCGAAAGGTGCTATTGCTCCGTTCGCGGGCGAGCAGGAGCAGGTGGGCGAATATGAAATAGGTGCTGATGAGGATCGGGGCCAGCACGGGGCCGTGCCAGGGCTTCGGAATCAGGAACAGGCAATCCCACTGGAGCCATGCAGACGGCCAGTCGGCAAACCACTTCAAACCTACGTAGTACAGGATATCCCAGATGCCGAACATGAAGAAGAAGCTCGTCACGCGGGATCGCCAATCGAACGCGGCCACGTAGGCGACCGTGGCCAGCATGACCATGGTGCAGGCCTCGCGGACGAGTTCGATTGGGAAACGTGCCAGTTGCGTTGGGAATCCGTCCGCCGCAAATCCGGCAGGGGCGACCAACCGCCGCAGATAGACCACGCAGGCGGCCTCGAAAAGTCCCATGGCGACCGCATAGGCCGAGATGCACAGCAACCGCCGCCACATCTCGAACCGCACTGACGGCGACTCGAGCCCCATCGAGGATGTCCGATCAGATGGCGTAACTATCCCCTCCCTCGATGAAAACGGTCTTGGCTTATTGTGCCCTATCATTCTCGCGACCTCAAACCACCCGGCCGACCAACCGACGCTGACCTGTTCATGCGTTGAGTTGCTCGAAGTGCCGGGCCGCGCGCGCGAGGTGACGCAACTCAGGGGCGGCCAGGGCGGGGTCTTGATGGAGAATCGCGTGGGCGTCACGGCGGGCCTGGTCCAGCAGGCGGACGTCGCGGACCAGATCGGCGACGCGGAGGTCGGTCAGGCCGGCCTGGCGCACGCCGTAGAACTCGCCCGGGCCGCGCATCACGAGGTCTTCCTCGGCGATCTCGAACCCGGAGTTGGTGCGGCACAGGATCTCGATGCGGCGCTTGCCGTCGTCGGTCTTCCACTTGCCGAGCAGGAAGCAGTACGACTGCTCGTCGCCGCGCCCGACCCGGCCGCGCAACTGGTGGAGCTGGGTCAGGCCGAACTGGGGGGCGTCCTCGATGACCATGGTCGTGGCGTTCGGCACGTCCACGCCGACCTCGATCACGCTCGTGCTGAACAGCACGTCGATCTCGCCCGCTTTGAAGCGCCCCATGATCGCGTCCTTCTCGCTGGCGTCAAGACGCCCGTGGATCAAGGCCGTCCGCAAGCCACTAAACTGACCGTCGGACAGCTCATCGAAGTGGCGGGTCACGGCAGCCAGGTCAGAGTGGTCCGACTCTTCAACGAGTGGACACACGTAGTAGGTCTGGCCGCCCGCCCGGGCCTGCTTCACGACGTATTGGTACAGGCCGGGTGTCTTGGCGGGCGTGATGCGGCGCGTCTTGACGGGCAGTCGGCCGGGGGGCTGCTCGTCAATGACGGTGACGTCCATGCCGCCATAGACCGTGATCGACAGGGTGCGGGGGATCGGGGTGGCCGTCATCTGGAGCACGTCCGGGTTGAGGCCCTTCTGGGTGAGTGTGCCGCGCTGGCACACGCCGAAGCGGTGTTGTTCGTCCACGACGGCGAGCCCGAGGTTGTGAAACTGGGTCTTCGCCTGAATGAGGGCCTGGGTGCCGACGACGACGTGGGTCTCGCCCGAGGCGAGGCGGTGGCGGATCTGAGCGGCGCCGCGCATGGCGCCGGTGAGTTGGTCGACGCGCAGGCCGAGCGGTTCGATCATCGCGCGCAGGCTCAGGTAGTGCTGTTCGGCCAGCACCTCGGTGGGCGCCATGAGGGCCGTCTGATAGCCGCCCTCGGCCGCGGCCGCGATCGCGTGTAGGGCGACCACCGTCTTGCCACAACCCACGTCACCCTGCAGCAGACGCACCATCGGGCGCGGCGACGCCATGTCCTCGAGGATATCGCCCACGGCCCGCTGCTGGGCCTGGGTCAGCGCGAAGGGCAGCGACTGGCGGAAGGCCCGCAGGATAGGGCCGTCAGTGGTGTGACGGATGCCCTGCTCTTCGTGGCGGCGCGCGGCGCGCGTGCGCAGCACGCCAAGCTGGATGGCGAGCAGCTCCTCGTAGGCAAACCGCGTGCGCGCGGACCGGGCCGCGTCGATCTCGCCTGGGTAGTGGGACGTGCGCATGGCCTCTTGAATCGGCGGGAACCTATAGCGTTCGCGCAGCGATTCGGGCAAGGTCTCCTCGAGGCCTCCGACGAGTTGGTCGAGCGCGCGCGCGATCCAAGTGCGCAGCATGCGCTGCGTTACCTTCTCGGTCAAGCGATAGATGGGCACGACCCGGCCCGTGTGGAGCCGGTCGTCCTCGTCGCCCGAGAGCAACTCGTACTCCGGGTTCTTGAGCGCCAGCCCCTTGTACTTCGTCGCCGTGCCCGTGAAGAGGCCCCGGCTACCGCGCGGAAACGCCATGGCCAGGAAGCCGCGGCCGAAGAGGGTCGCGCCGATGGTGCCGGTCTCGTCTTTGAGCGTGAGCGAGGCGAGCGACATGCGCCCCCGAAGACGCACATTGCGCGCGCCGACCACCTCCGCCTCGACCGTGACCGTGTCGCCCTCGTTGACCTCGGCGATGGGCGTGATGTGCCGCCGGTCCTGGTAGTCGCGCGGGAAGTGGAACAGGAGGTCGCGCACCGTGGCGAGGCCCAGATTGGCCAACAACGCGGCCCGTTTCGGGCCAATGCCGGCCAGGCTCTCGATGGGCTCGTCAAGACTGGGTGACGTCTGTGGCATGCCTTTTCGTGCCGGCCGCGCCTATTCCGGCTGGGGGTATTGGTAGTTGCCGGTGTAGAGGTCGAAGAGCGTGCGGTAGTACTTCATGAAGCGCTCGGGCTGGAGGTTCTCCTGGATCTCGGCCAGGCAGTAGCCTTGGTAGCCGATGCCCTTCAGCAGGTCGAACAATTGCTGCCATGGATATTGGTACACGCCGATGTCGGTGATATGGACCAGCCCGATGTGGTCCTTGAGCAGGTCGAAGTTGGCTTGGATGCTGCCGGTCTCGTCGTCCTCGCCCTGATTCGAGTTCCAGCAGACCAGCGCGTTCGGGTGGTCCGCGGCGTCGACCATCTTGCGGATGTTCTTGGGATCCGCGGAGCCGCCGCGGCCGTGGACCTCCATGCGCGTCTCGATTCCGAGGTCGGCGGCAAACGCGGCCACCTCGCGCCACGCTTTCCCGATCTGCCAGCAGGTCTGGTCGTGAGGCACGTCCTCGTACAGGCCGTTGGGCCGGATCTTGATGCCCGGCGCGCCCACGTCAACAGCGAGTTGGGCGTATTCTTTGCTCTGCTCGATGTTCCGGCGGACGTCGTCGGGCTCCTTCGAGTGGTACTCGAAGGCCGAGCCGAGCCCGGCAATCTCGACGCCGCTGTCCGCGAACAGGTCCTTGACGCGTTCGCGTTCGGCCTTGCTCAGCGAAACCTCGACGCCGTGGGCGTGGGTGGTGCGCAGCTCAACGCCTTGCAGGCCGGCCTCCGTGCACAGCGCGATCAACTGCTCGCAGTCCAGGTCCTTGCCGATGTTGTAGGTCACGATACCGAGTTTCATACTGGCTCACTCCTTGGTGGTCGTTTTGTTCCCGGTTTGGAATTCATTGCCCGAGAATCAGCTTCAACCGCGCCTCGCACTGAATCATGGAGCGCACGGTGTGGTAGTTGATCTTCCAGGCGTGGCCCATGTAGTCCCAGAGGCGGTTGTTCTGTTCGTCAAACAACGGGAACCACTCCCCCACTCCGTGGTTCACCACGTAGTCCATCACAAAGCGGTGCACCTTCTCGTAGGCGTCTAGATACCGCTCGTCGCCGAAGAGCAGGTAGGCGTCGAGAAAACCCACGAGGCACTCGGCCTGCTGCCAGAACTCCTTGTTCTTCTCGCGCGCGGGACCATTGTGCGGGCCTTCGCAGTACACGCCGCCGCGCTCCCAGTCGATGCCGTGCTGAAAGCACTGGTCATAGATCCTGCGTATGGCGTCCATGTAGCGCCCGAGGTCGAGGCCGAGCGTGTCGATGCTCAGCTTGAGCAGCCAGGCGAACTCGACGTTGTGGCCGAAGCTGGTGTTGTTGAGCGGGCGTCCCTCGTCCTCCTCGACGTCGCGGTCGGCCCCCCACACGTCTCGGAAGAGGATGGCGCGGAGCGGTGTCCAGTCGAGGGCGAACTGGGCGACGCCGGTGCCGAAATCGGGATGGATAATGCGGTCGAAGATGAGGTCGATAACCTCGCAGGTCTTCTCCTTGTGGCGGGGATTCTGCGTGGCGGCGTAGAGATTGGTGAAGGCCTCCATGAGGTGCATGTGAATATCGAAAGACTTGCGGTCACCGCCGTACACGCCCGGTTTCTTCTTGGCCCAGTCCCGTTCGAGAAACTCGTAGTATCCGCCATGGCCGTTGTCGGCGGCGCAGGTGTGGAAGACCTCGTAGGTCTTGAGGGCGTACTCGAGGCCGCGCGGGTCCTGCGACGCCAGGTAGTATTCAGCCGGGGCGTAGACGCCGAAGGACTGGCCGTAGGACAGCTTGCTCGGATTGAGCACCTTGCCCTCGCGATCGCAGATCCAATACCAGCCGCCATACTCCTTGTCCCAGAAGTGCTCGACGAGGAAGTCGAATCCTTGGCGTGCGAACTCGAGGAATTGGCCGTCGCCCAGACCGGCCCGGTGGGCGCTAGAGAACGTGAACACGCAACGCAACTGGCACACCACCGTCTTGTCGGTCTCACCGGTGGGTTGGCCGTCCTTGTCGAAATAGGTCAAGAATCCGCCATATTGCTCGTCGACACCGTGGGAGATCCAGAAAGGGACCATCTCGTTGTGGAGATGGTCGTGGACTTCCTTCAAGAACAGCTCACAACGCTCCTTCATATGCTGTGACCCTTTTTGGCAAGAGGTCGAACGACCCCGTAGCTACGTTTGGCACATCCGGCGCGTCTTCAAGTTTATTCCTATGCGACGGTGAAGGCAAGGCCTGCTACTGCGGCCGACGTCCCTATACGAGGCGTTAGGTAGGCAAGTCGGCCGGGTTTGCTTTACAGCCATAGGCGATCTCGGCTATGCTCGCCTCCAGTTGCACAGGGCCTTTCCAAGGGCGGGAAGGATCAGATGAAGCTCGCTACGCTTGCCCACTTGCCGCTTGTTTGCTCCCTGTTGCTTGTGCCAGCCCGCGCGGAGGAACGCGACGCACAGGACGCCACAGAGAACGTGTTCCACTTCTGCAAGCTGGGCGTGGGCGACTGCGGCCGGTGGCGGCCTGTGGGCCGCAGCACGATGCAGGCGGGGCGATGGAGCGCCTGGGCACCGGGCAACACGGTCAATCTCCACGTGCAGGCCAGCAAGGCCGGTCAAGGCATCCACGGCATGCGCTTGGACGGGCTCGGGCTGCCGCTCCCGGAGGCCGTGCGGTTTCGCGCCTGGGGGGATACCAACTACCTGTTCGTCGTGGTCGGGGACGCCAGAGGGCGGCGGCTGATAAGCCGCACGCCATTCGAGGCGATGCAGATCCGGAACTGGTGCACTATCGAGGTGCGGCTGGCCGACATGCTGACGGTGGGCGTTGGCGCTGAGGCGCCGGAGCATCTCGATATGATCGGGATTCTGACGCGGGAATCCGCCGGTGAGTTCCGCCAGGGCGGGGCATTCTTGTTCGCATTCAAGGACTTTGAGGCGGTGTATCCGGCTGGCGAGGGGCCTGTCGACCCACCCGAGCCGACGAGAGAGGATATTGAGGCGGTGCTTGCGCCTTTGACCGAAGCTCTGCCTGCTATCGACGCGCTGTTCGATGAGGCCAAGAGCCAGGGCGTCGACACGCGATATCCGCGCGTCTCGCGCACGGTGATCGAGCGCTATCGCAGCGAGCTCTTCCAGATGCTCGAGGAGGGCCGGCGCTTCTTTGCACTCACCAGCGCGAGCTATCTGGTTCGTTGCGCCGAGCGGATCGAGGCCGAACTCGAGGCCGTCATCGCGAATCCGGACTTGGCCATCGACTATCCGGACGTCTCGCTCGGGCACCTACGCTGTCGCGAGGGGTCGTTCTTCAGCGGAGATCGGCCAGTCATGCTCGCCGGCCTGTGCGGCTGGTTCAATCCGTCCCACTTCGAAGAGCTGTCGAACATGGGATACTCGTGCATTTCGACGGAGATCGGCCCGAGGCATACGGTGACGGGAGACGGCGGGGCATCATACGAAGGACTGGACGGCATCCAGGCCGTGCTGGCCGCGGCCGCGGCCCAGAACATGGCCGTGGATTTGCTTCTCTCGCCGCATTACTTCCCCGGCTGGGCTCGGGAACGTTGGCCGGGCACCGACGCCACGGGACTGCGACAGCGGCTGAACAACTTCATGCCGTGGACCGTCACCGATCCGCATTTCCGCGACGTCATCGCTCGCCACGTTGCCATCACCGTGCCCTACCTGCGCGACCACCCGGCCCTGCTCAGCTACGACCTCATCAACGAGGCGTGGTACCGGGCGATTCCCGACTACCCCGAGTCGCGCTGGACCGACTTCCGCCAGGCCCATCCGGAAACAGACGAATTGCAGGCCCTCAGCGACGTCTCGACGGCGAACGTCACCGAGTTCCTGCGGTGGAACATGGCCGAGCTCTCGAAGCACGACACCGTCCATCCGGTGCACATCAAGGCCATCAGCACCGAGGACTCGCTCAGCGTCGACCGGGAAGCCGTCGGCGATATCCTGACGGCCAACGGGATGGACGCCATGCAGTCGTGGCCGGACCTGTCGCTGCGGCTGGCTGCCGATTTCGGTTGGCCTTTTCTGCGGCACGACTTCCACCGCTCGTTGCAGCCGGACAACCCGATCATGGACGCCGAGTACCACATGACGGCGGGAGCGGAGGACGGGGCCAACATGCCCGACAACTACGCCTACGCCGCCATTTGGGGCACGGCCCTGCACGGTCGCGACATGGGCTGCAACTGGGTGTTCCATCGCGTGGACACCGCCAGCGTGTACTGGCACATCAACGCGGTCGAAGCGCTGGGCCGCACGGCCCTCGACCTGGTTCGGCTCGGGCCGGAGGTGCACGCTTTCCAGCGCCAAACCGGGCCGCTGGCGCTGTACTACGGCGGCGTCAACACGGCCGACGCGTACTATGCGTGCCTGTTCCAGGACCGCGACGTGGGCGTCGTCACGGACACGCGCATCCGCGACGGACAACTCGAGCGATACCGCGTCCTTGTGGTGCCGTGGCCCAAAGAGTGGCCTCGAGACGTGCAGGAGAACGTGGACGCGTTTGAGACGGCCGGCGGCGCCGTAGTCAAGTTGCCGCACACCAGCGACCTCGATGCGCTGTGGCGTCTTGTGCGCGAGCCGATGGCCGCGCAGTGCCCAGAGCCGCTGGTGCGCGTGGGCACGTGGGGTGTGGAATGCCGCAGCCTCAAGCACGGCGGACGCGGCCTGTGCTACCTGCTCAACCACCGCCGCGATTCGGTGACCGTGAAGCCCCACACGGCGTGGCATCTCGCGGACGCCCGCGACCTCCGCACCGACCGCCCACTCGACGCCTCGACGCTTGAACTGGCCCCCCTGGAACTACGCCTCTTCGAGGTCGCGATTCCGTAGACCGCGTTTGGCAAACTCGGCCTACTGTACCTCGAAGTGGTTCGCCCAGGTGTTCGAGAACACGACTTGGTCCAGGGGCTTGCGTTTGCGGGCCGGGCGTTTTGGGTCCTTGACATAGCCCACGGGCAGCATGGCGAGCACGCGGACCTTCTCGGGGATGCCGAGGATGCGCCTGATGTTGCCTTCGTGGATCCAGCCCACCCAGCAGGTGCCCAGCCCCAGTTCGGTGGCTTTCAGGACCATGTGCTCCATGGCGATGCCCAGGTCGATGCGGTAGTACTCGATGCCGGTCACGCCGGTGCCGAAGCGGTTGGTGATCAGGTCGAGCTTCGAGCAGCCGACGATGACCACGGGCGCGTCGCGCATCCAACGGTTCTTGACCACGGGCCCCATGCCTTCCTTACAGAGTTGCCGGATCAAGTCGCGGTCGGTCACGACGATGAAGCGCCACGTCTGGCTGTTGGAGGCCGAAGGCGCTGCACGCGCCGCCTCGCAGATGGCCACCAAGGCGTCGTGCGGCACCGGGCGGCTGTCATAGGACCGCACCGAATAGCGCGTCTCGAGGATCTCGTCGAAGGTCATGATGCGTTCCTCGTCGTCCGTCCTGGATACAGCGTCGACAGGAGGATCGCCCAAGGGGCCGTCGGATATCAAAGGAGAGTGTCGGTCGGCTCCGTCCGATCGGTCCGATCGGTACGACCATCCGGACCACCGGTTCACGGGGGGCGGAGGGGTGGTTGACGGGGAGCGTGCGCAACAGCTAGTCTAGCGACCGGCAGGCACGGAAGGGCAGGGACGACACCCGCACGCGGAGGCACTCCAGGAGGGGACGCGATACGGATGGCGCAGTATGCTGGATTTCGTTGCAGTAAGCGGGACTACGCGGCCCAGGAGGTCGTGGCGGCCGCGGCGTTTCGTAGCGAGATGACGCCAATATGGCTGGCCGTGCATGACAGCCTCGCGGCGACCACCTATGCCAACGAGAACGGCTACGAACTCGATGAAGGCGCGCTACAGGCCGCGTCGGAACGGTACCGTGAAGAGCGCGGCCTTCTGTCAGCCGAGGCCACACAGGGCTGGTTCGCGGCGCGAGGCCTGAGCCTGGATGACTTCGAGGACTATCTCGAGCGTCGCCTATGGCTGGGCCGATTCGCTGACCAGATCGAAGCGATTCGGCAGGACTACCCGGCCCCGATGGATACCGTCGCTGCGCTGGTATGGCCGGAGTTGGTGCTCGGGGGCGCGTTCGACGAACTGGCCCTTTGGCTCGCGCGGCGCGTGGCGCTCGAAGCCGCTGAAGACGGGGCACGTGCCCCATCGCCGGAGGAAACGGAGGACGAACGCCGCCGCTTCTTCGAGCGGGCGGGCATTGCGCCCGACCAGTGCGCGGCCTGGTGCGAGGGGAATGCGAGCAGCGTGGAGCGGCTTGATGAGTTGCTGCGTATCGAAGCGCTCTACCGCAGAAAACGCCACGAGTTGCTCAGCCCGGACAATTTCGACCGCGAGATGCAGTCGAGGCGCCTTGAACTGCTCGGGATCGAGGTCGAATCGGCCGGCTTCCCGAGCGAAGCTATGGCCCAGGAGGCGCGCTTGTGCGTCGTGGAGGACGGCGCTTCGCTGCCCGACGTGAGCGCTCGGGCGCAGAGTACGGCCTATCATGCGACGGTGTTTCTGGAGGGGCTTCCCGAGGACCTGCAGACTCGCTTCCTGTCCGCCGCGCCCGGCGAGGTGTTTCCGCCGATCGAGGACCAGGGCGTATACTGGGTGTACCGTGTCTGCCGCAAGATCGAGCCCGACAAGGACAACGGCGAGGTGCGGCGCCGACTGGAGCATGCGTTGATCACGCGCTACTTCGACGAACTGGTGGACACATACATCCAGTGGCGTCCGTGGGGGGACCCATCTCAATGAGCCTTGACAAGCAGACTGCCCTCGACAGCCTGCGGTTGCTGCGCTTCTTCCCGCCTGGGGCACGCGTCAAGGTGGTCGACTCGTTTCGTACTGAGTCCCATTCCTTTGGCGAGGTCATTGTCCAGGAAGGCGCCCCGAGCGACGCGTTCTACATCCTGCTCGAGGGCCGGGCGCGTGTGCTGAAGCAGGGCGAGGGCGGGCGCGAGGTGCCGCTGAACGTGCTGCGCAGCGGCGACGAGTTTGGCGAGATGGCCCTGCTCCAAGAGGGTGTGCGCACGGCCTCGGTGCGATGCAGCACGAACGTGACCGTCCTGCGCCTGGACCGGGAGACGTTCCAGGCCATCCTCGGCGAGTATCCCGACCTGCGTGAGTACGTCGGACTGCGCGTCCGCCATCGGACGCTCCACAACTTCCTGCGCGAGTTCAGCGAGTTCGGCCGGTTGCCGCTGCCCGTGTTGCGCGCGTTCCTCGAGAAGCTGACGCCCGTCACGTTCGCCGAAGGCGAAGTCATTGTACGCCAAGGGGACGCGGCCGGTCCGATGTACGTGATCGAAGAGGGGCGCGTGCGCGTGTACACCGAGCAAGACGGCACGGCTCGCAACATAGCCTTCTGCCGTGCAGGGGACTACTTCGGCGAGATGAGTGCGCTGCAGGGCACGCCGCGCACGGCTACGGTCGAGGCCGTGAGCGCCTGCCGGCTGCTGTCGCTCGGCCCGGATTCACTCCAAGATCTGGCGGACGCCTCGCCGGAGTTCCGAGCGGTAATCGAGGCGCGTGTGGCCGGCTACAACGCGGCCCAAGAGGCGCGGATCCCACTCGATTTCTCCCAAGAAATGCTCCCGGCCGATGCCTTGCTGAACAAGGTCGCCATCGACGAGGAGGCCGCGCCGGCCGACGAGGAACCGCCGAAGGACCGCCGCGGCCGCTTTGCCACGGCGGAGGGTCTGTTCCGCAAACGGCGGCGCAGGATTCGGCGCATGCCGTTCGTGCGGCAGATCGACGAGATGGACTGCGGCGCGGCCTCGCTGGCCATGGTGTGCCGCCACTACGGCCGTCACGTGAGCTTGGCCCGCATCCGCCAGCTTGCGCACACCGCCTACGACGGCACCAGCCTCCAGGCCCTGGTCGAAGCCGCCACCGAACTCGGCCTCGCCGCGCGCGCCGTCAAGGTTGGGGCCGATGACCTAGACAACGTGCCCCTGCCCGCCATCGCCCATTGGGAAGGCAACCACTGGCTGGTGCTGGTGGACGTGCGCCGCCGCCACGTGCGTGTGGCCGACCCGGCCGAGGGCGTCCGGTGGCTCCGGCGCAAGGAGTTTCTGGAGAAATGGTCGGGCTATGGGGCCCTGTTCGACTACACCCAGGCCTTCCGCCAGGCCCCGCAGAGCAGGCGGACATGGGGCTGGGCCTTGCAGTTCATCCGCCCCTTCCGCCGCACGTTGCTCCAGATCCTGCTGCTGGCCGTCGTCACCAGCGGCCTGCAGCTCCTCATGCCGGTATTCACCCAGGTGATCGTGGACAAGGTGGTGGTCGAAAGCGACTACAACACGCTCAACGTCATGGTCATGGCCATGATCGTCGCCTTGGGTTTCATGCTCGCCGCAAGCCTTATCCAGCGATTCATGCTCAGTTTCGCCGCGATCCACATCGACGCGGCCATCCTCGATTATCTCACGCGCAAGATGCTGGCCCTGCCGATGTCCTACTTCCACAGCCGACGCACGGGCGACATTCAGCGCCGCCTGGCCGGCGCGCGGCAGGTGCGCGAGTTCATCGTCCAAAGCGGCGTCGAGGGCCTGCTGTCCATCGTGCAGATCGCCGCCTACCTGAGCGTCATGGCCGTGTACAGCGTCACGCTGCTGTGCGTGTTTCTGCTCACGGCGCCCTTCTACGTGGGGCTCATGTACTTCTCGACCAAGGTGCTCAGGCCGCTGTTCAATCGTCTCGAGGAGAGCTACGGCAAGTACAGCTCGCACCAAATCGACGCCATCAAAGGCATCGAGGCCGTCAAGGCCGCCGCCGCCGAACAGGGCTTCCGCGATTCCATGCTCAATGAGTTCCTCAGCGTGTCGCGCACCCAGTTCCGCAGCAATTTTGTCATCATGTTCTACGAGAGCACGGTGCAGGTGGTGGGCTTTCTGTCTACGGTGTTGTTCCTGTGGATCGGGGCGCGGATGGTGATCCAGGGGCGGCTGACCATGGGAGGCTTCGTGGCCTTCAACTCGCTGGTCGCCATGGCCTACTCGCCCATCATGACGGCGCTGGGACTGTGGGACGACCTCCAGCGCTCGTCCGTGCTGATGAATCGGCTGAACGATATCTTCGAGTACGAGCCCGAGCAGGGCCACGACCGCTCGCGCCTGCAGCCAGTGGCCACGCTCGAGGGCCGGGTCGACTTCCGGAACGTCGGCTTTCACTACGGCGGCCCTGGCTCGGCAGAGATCTTGAAGGGCATCTCTCTCGAGGTCCCGCCGGGCAGCGTCGTCGCCGTCGTCGGGCGAAGCGGCTCGGGCAAGACGACCCTGGTCAAGTGCCTTGCGGGGCTCCTCGAACCCACCGACGGCGCTATCCTTTTCGACGGCGTGGACATGCGGACGCTCAATTACCGCCAACTGCGCCGGCAGATCGGCATCGTCCTGCAAGAGAACTACATGTTCAACGATACCATCCTGGCCAACATCGCCTTCGGCGATCCGGAGACCGACGTCGACCGGGCCATCTGGGCCGCCCAGGTCGCCAATGCCCACGATTTCATCTCGCGCCTCCCGCTAGGCTACGACACACGGATCGGCGAGACCGGGCTCGCCATTTCCGGCGGGCAGCGCCAGCGCATTGCCATCGCCCGCGCCATCTACCACAATCCCCCCATCCTCATTCTCGATGAGGCCACCAGCGCGCTCGATACGGAATCGGAACGCGCGATACAGGACAACCTGGCGAAGGTGTTGGCGCGGCGCACGGCCTTCGTCATCGCCCACCGCCTCAGCACCATCCGCAACGCCGACCATATCGTCGTGATCGAAAAGGGACAGATCGTCGAGCACGGCAGCCACGACCAACTCATCCAGTTGCGCGGACTGTACTTCTATCTGTGCAGCCAGCAAATGGGGATATAATGGGGGGAGAGGGAGTCAGAATCCAGAATCCAGAATCCAGAATCGGTGTAGTTGAGGACGGTTGATCGGATGGCTGAGTCGGAAACGACAGCGCGCACGCTGGAACAACCCAAGGTGACCAAGATCACCGAGTTGTTTCCCTACGAGATGCCCTTTGCCGCGTCGCGCGTCATCGGTCTCATTATCATCCTGCTGTTTGTTGTTGCAGTCACGGGGGCTATCGTTGTGGAGGTCCCCGAAACCGTCGGCTGCCCCTTCATTCTCGTTCCCGAAGGCGGCGTCGATCCCATCAAGACGCCGTTTCAGGGCACGCTCGAAGAGGTGCGGACGGCCGAGGGCCGCGCCGTCGAGCAAGGCGAGGTCCTCTTCATCATCCGTGGCGCCGAGATCCAGAAGCGCCACACGGAATTGCGCGCGTTCGAGCAAGACCTGCGCGCCCTCGACCAGCGCGAGGGGCCCCTCGAGAAGGACTACCTCACGCGGCGGCAGATCCAAGAGGCCGAGATCGCGCAGCGGCAGAAGGAGGTGGCGTATCAGAACGAGTACCTGAAGGCGCACAGGGATTTTCTCGAACGCATGAAGGAACTCCAGACGGCGGGGCTGGCCTCGCCGGTCGATATGCTGTCGCAGCAACTGGGCCTCGCCGAGGCCGAGCGTGACGTGGCGATCGCTCAACAGGCCCACGAGATGGCCAAGCTCAACTTGCTGCAACTCGAGACCGCGCGCGAGATGAAGGTGACCGAGACCGCCATCGAGCGTAGCAAGATCGCGGTCCATGTCGACGCCCTGCGCAAGCAACTGCGGGACTGCGAGGGCGACGTGGTTCAGGTCCGCGCGCCCTTCGACGCAACGGTCCTGGCGCTCGCGGTTCGGCAGGTGGGCGACGTGGTCGCCTTGGGTCAGGAATTGGGCCAACTCGCCCGGGCGGACGCGACGCCGCGGGCGCGGCTGTCGGTTGCCGAGCAAGGGGTGCCGCGTTTGCGCGAAGGGCTCCCCGTCAAGCTGTATCTCGAGGCCTTCCCCTACCAGCGCTATGGCACGTCGCACGGTGTCCTCGAGTGGATCAGCCCGGCCACCATTGCCTCGGCCGCGGGCGAGGAATTCGTCGCCTATGTGCACGTGGACAAGCTGACGATGAACGTGCGCGGCGAAGCAAGGCCGTTGCGCGCGGGCATGCGCGGCGAGGCCCGCGTCACCGTGGGCCAGCGCAGCCTGATCGAGTACGCATTTGAACCGTTGCGGCGGCTTCGCGAGAACATGGTGGACGTCGGCGCAGCGCAAGAGGGATAGCTGCGGGCCGCCCATAGGGTGCGGTTCGCACGGGCAGGACCAAAACGGGCAGGGAGAATCACGAACCATGGCAAAAAGCAAGAAGAAGACGGTCAAGAAACAGGCGGCGGCCCCTGAGCAGATCGATGTGGCGGTCGCGGAAGTCGTGGATCTGATGCGTATCAATGGCGACTTCGCACCCGCCTTGGCGGAGGTCGTGGAACGCAAGATCGCGGTCGCAGCCGCGAAAAAGGCCGGTCTGCGCGCTTCAGAAGGCCGCCGATGGATTCCGCGCCCTGCGGGACCTTACCAAGGCCCGAGACACCCAACGCTGGCTCAAGGCCAACGGCATCACCATCGAGGCGCTTGAGGACTACCTCGAAGCCAACATCCTCATAAGCAAGTTCAAAGACAAACTCACCAAGAGTGCGCCGAAGAAGCTCACCGCGTCCAAGGCCGTCAAGGACACCGTCCGCCGGATCGCCTATCAGAGCTGGCTGGCGACCGCGATGAAATAGGCCGGGCCGCCCGCTCACCTACGCCTTGTCTCACGAACCATAGCGCTCCGGCGACCCGGCTGGATGGTGCGTAGCCTCCGCACGGCATGCCGTGTCATACGAATGCCGCATTCTTGGCCGTGCCCGCGGCAGGCTCCAATTTGGTATGAATTTGACAATTCGATCCATATATAATACAAGTTAATCAAATTGAGCAGGGAAACACGGAACACGGAGTCCGACTGCCATGAGCCCCAAACGTCCCCTAGATGACCTAGTCCCGGTCGCTGCCACCAAAGCTAAGGTCAAGTTTGGCGAGATCCTCCACGAAACCTCGGTCGAAGGCAAACGCTTTCTGGTGAACCGCCAGGGCAAGCCCGTCGCGGTGGTCCTCAGCTACCGCGATTACTGCGCACTGGTGTCGGGCAAGGAGTAGCCCAAGGCCCTCCCCGCCGTCTTGACAGCCATCGTCCGATATGGTATAATCCAATCAACTTAATCAAGTTAATCGTCCCCGCCATCCCCACGGGGGTGGGGGCTGAGAAGGAGCAGCATCATGGCAAAAGGCAAGGGCCGTATACGGATCACGGACCTCCCGGCACGCGGCGGCGAGGTGGGCGACGAGGACTTGCGCAAGATCACGGGCGGCATGACCAAGGCGGAACTCATCTCTGCGGTGGCCGCCAGCAAGGGCGTGGCGACCTTCTACAAGAAGCCTCCGGCAAAGAAGCGCCCTAAGTAGGCCGTGGCGTGAGGGTCTCAGTGAGTTGAAGTCGCTGTGGCTATGCGCCGCACAGGATATCTGAGAGAGCAGACTGGGAGCCACTGATAGAATCCATTCCGACCTGCCGGATTCCCCGGTGGGAAGCATCTGGCTCCCGATTTACTGTCGACGACTATCTCAGTACACGGCGGCAACGGCGCGGGCACGGGAAGGTCCAAGCGCCACGAACCAAGGGAGGAAGGAGCCATGGCAAAGCCCAAGTCACGGATCAGGATTCAGGACCTGTCGCGCGAGGTGAAAGTAAGCGCGGACGAGATGAGGCGGGTGACCGGGGGCGTTGGTCTGCGAGGTGGCGGCGCGGGCGGCTACCGTGTTTCAGGTCCATTCCTCAAATGGGGGGTTTCCAGCATCATCGTTCAGAATCCGTTGATTGGCGGCGCGGTGTTTTCCAAGTAGCGGGGTGAGGGAACCGAGACAGGGGCCGGTGACCGAAGCGGGCCTGGCCAGGGAGAGTTGGTCATGGCGAGAAGCAAGACGCGGATACGGATTGACGATATGCCCGAGAACCGGGCCGACGAGATCACGGCCGCCGACCTGAACCGCATCGCGGGCGGCTACCAGCCGGCAGTGGGGCTTCGGAGCCTGTCTTGGGAGTCCCTCGTGAAGCCGGTGCCCGCGTGCCTGAATCCGAGCGTAACGCAACGTCGCTTCTACTTGGACGGCAAGGGCAACGATATTCAGTGGTAGGCCCGCTCCTCAGTTGGAACGGGCTGCGGCGCGGGCGAGTGGCGGAAGCCAAGTGAAGCGATGAGGCCCGTGTCGCCACGCCGGGGCGGCGGATGGCGTGAGTGATATGCCGACACGCGTTGACAGGGGTCTCGGGGAAGGCTGGCCACGGGGGCGCGCCGTCCAGAAGCCGACACCGTCCACCGGGGCGGGAAACGCACCCCCCGAGTGCCTGCTGGTCTCCATGCCCTTCGGCTCGGTCGCCCACCCTTCTCTGGCCCTGGGTCTGTTGAAGGCCGGGCTGGCCGGCATCGCGGTGCGTGCACAGGCGGTCCACTTCACCATTCCCTTCGCCAAGGCCGTCGGCGTGAGGCCCTACCTACATGTATCTCATCAGACCTTCCACAAAGGCTACCAGGTGGTGGGCGACTGGATCTTCGCCGAGGCCCTGTTTGAGGAGGAGGATCTGGACGCCGACGGGTATGTCGAGCATGTGCTGCGCCACCCGTCGCCTGAGAACCGGCGCTTCTTCGTACCACTGCCGGACCGCCTGATCCGAGCCATCCTCCGGATGCGCCGCAAGGCGCGGCCATTCCTGGATCGGTGCTCGGATTGGGTAGTCCGCCGCCAGCCGCGTATGGTCGGCTTCACGTGTCTGTTCCAACAGAAGGCCGCCTCGCTGGCCCTGGCCAAGCGAGTAAAGGCCCGGCTGCCCAACACGACGATCGTCTTCGGCGGGGCGGATTGCGAAGGGGTGAAAGGGGCCGAGCTCGTGCGCCAGTTCCCCTTCGTGGACGTTGTAGTGTCGGGCGAAGCGGACGCGGTGTTCCCGGAGATGGTGTCACGGCTCGTGACGGGCCAGTCGCTGGCGGGCCTCCAGGGGGTCTACCTACAGGCCGCCGCGCCTCCCGCCGGTAATGGTCGTTTCGCCAGCACGCCGCCGGTGAGGTGCCTGGACGAGGTGCCCCTGCCGAGCTTCGACGACTTCTTCGAGCAGCTCGAGGCAGCCCGCCTGGAGTTGCCGGCGCCCTGGTCGGTCCACATCGAGACCTCACGTGGATGCAGGTGGGGCGAGAAGTCCCAGTGCACCTTCTGCAGCCACAACGGTCCCCGGATGCTCTATCGCAGCAAGTCCTGTGGGCGGGCGCTCGAGGAAGTGGCGCACGCGGCCCAGCGCTATCGCGTCCACGACATCCAGATGTGCGATTGCATGGTGGAGCCCCGATACTTCAAGAGCTTCCTGCCGCGCCTCGCCAAAGCCGAC
>Ga0272442_10003751_pt1 | contig 21162 bp, 12 predicted proteins | sample SSMForm2O_FD_200262 | JGI IMG/M metagenome (GOLD analysis project Ga0272442, IMG submission 200262) | Marine sediment archaeal communities from Little Sippewissett salt marsh, Falmouth, MA, United States - SSM-Form-2O | ecosystem: Environmental > Aquatic > Marine > Wetlands > Sediment ... | reverse complement strand
ATTGGAGTTAAAAAACATAAAATGTTTTGTTAGTTACTAGAGCATATGTATATAAAATTATTTCTCATAATATGTTTGTTTGTACATAACGGTCAGGAAAAAGAAACAGACGCATAAAAATGAGAATTTTCATCAAGTTTCACGCAGGAGAACGTCAATAATTTTTTTGCTTTCCACTATATCCTGCAGGGTCTTTTTAATAATTCGCCCGTCCCTCAACTGTTCCCTGGAATCGATGCCCTGCTCGCTAGTACATCGATTCCAAAGTCTGTGAATAAACCACGGATGGACACATAGATACACGGATAGCCAAAATCCGTGTCCATCCGTGTTCATCTGTGGTTCTTTACGTTTCCCCGCAGGCCTATTTCAAAGTTCAGATTTATGGTAATATTTTGGAATCGCAGTACTAGCATACTCGAGAAGCCGCCGGGTTTCTTCCTCGGCAAGGGATGTTCCCTCGTAATCTGCTGAAGGCAGAAGTTCCAGGTTCACCCTTTCATTTGCCAGAAACTCCGCAATCTGCTTGAAACCCTCAAGCCCGATCTCCCCTGCACCGATTTTCTTGTGGTCAGCTACGTGGTACTTCGGGTGAGGATTTTCGGGATCGCAGTCGTGGACGTGGAAGTAGAGAGGAAGCCCGGTGGCTTTTACCTCCATTATGAAAGCTTTCAGGCAGGCGAGAGCCCTGTCCCTTGAATAAGCTTTTCGTCTCCTGAAATAGTAATATACATGCCCGGTATCGATACATGACCCCACATTTTCCAGGCCTGAGTCCCTAATAGCCCATATCAGGTCAAGGTAATATTCACTGTGCAGCCGGGTGTTGAACTCCACATGAAGGGTTTTTCCAAACTCTCCGAGCCGGGAGTCCATCTGCCTGAAAGCCTCCACCGAACTTTCAAGCCTGGAATTTGAGAGAGTCCTTGCATGGGGGTCGGTTTCATCATGGATGATAAAAGCATCCCCCGGAGAACGTGTGATAAATTCGAGTGCAGAGTCCACATAACTCCGGTTCCTGACAGGGTCGTCATCCGTGAAATAAAAACTCAACTCCTTCCCCCGGCGGATATGCACGCTTAAGTCAGGAGCGCAGGGGGCGTTTTCCAGAATCTTTTCAGCTTTATCCAGGGCTTCGTAAGAGTTGATGTTCAGTTCAAGCCCAAACCTATTTTCACAGGCTCCCCGGACCTGCATCTCCGCAATGGCAGTGTTGCCGTGCCAGAGATCGAATTTCATGAAGTAAACAGGCATACAGGATATTTATGAGGGGGGATCAATAAAAAAAGGCACCCGTAACAATAAATAAATTGAATATGTGGAAAAAGGGAAAGAGGGGATGTATCAACTGCAAGCTACTATCAGGGCCACGAGGTTGTTACGGTAGTTTTCAAGTTCTTCAGGCGAAGCGTTCAGGAGCCATTTCCGGCCTCCGTGGATGGCATGGTCCCCGCAGATGAAAAAGGCCGTACCTTCCGGGGCATTCTCAAAGATCGTTCTGGTATTCCTGTCCACGGCTCTTGCAGCCCTTCTCAGGTCCCTCCAGCGGTGAGCCCTGTGGGAAAACCTGTCGATACTGCGCAGGTGCACGGCCAGCAGGTCAGGGCTCTTCGAGAGAGCGTCCACGGCACATTTCGTAATTTTGCTGTCATAGTCCAGGATATCTTCCGAGTTAGGAACACCATATACGGCCCCGACCCTTCCCCTGAAGGTCCCCGCACCTTTTGATTCTATCACAACAGAGGAGTTCATTTCACATTCATGAGCCCTTTCAAGCACACTCCTGACCCTCGGGTCGGAAGGCCCCTCTGCCTGCTTTTGCGGGGCATCCTCGTTTGAAAGAATCCCGTGTTCCGCCGGGAGGGTTCCCGTAAAGATAGAAGCAAGTGCAGGAGCAGTCTTGTTTGCCACGGACCTGCACTTTAAAAGGAACCCGCCCTCCTCAATCTCCCTGGTGTATTTCATAACAGGAGCAAGGTGCCTGTACAGGGAATACCCGAGGCTGTCTACTATCAGGATTACTGCCTTTTTGCTCCCGTATTCCCTGGCATAGCGCTCAACCGCCGGGATAACCCTTCCTGATGAAAAGCCCTCCGGAATTCCCATGAGCCTCGAAATTGTTGGAGCTATGTCAAGCAAACTGCATTCGAGATTTTCCGGGGAAAAAGCCCCGTACAAAAGTTCGTTTCTGACCTTTACCTCAGGGGAAAACTCCACCCCGGGGGAAAAACGTTCATCCCATTCGGGCCGAATTGTAACGCAGTCTTCGAAAATATCAATCCCTCATTGAAATCTAAAATATTAAGGACCTGAATACCCATTTATTTTTTAAATATAGACTAAATTCATTAAATATATATCTTTCCACGGAAAATATATAGGAAAATCATTAAGAATAAAAAAAAGATGCCAGAGGAAGAAGTCAAGAAAGAGAAGAAGAAAAAGATGAGCAGGCAGAGAAAGAGAAGAAGGAGATGAGCAAGCAAAGAAAGGGATGAAGGAGATGAGAAAGCGAGGAAGAGAAGAAGGAGATGAGCAGGCAAAGAAAGGGATGAAGGAGATGAGAAAGCGAGGAAGAGAAGGAGGAAATGAAAAAGCAGAAGAAAAGAAGGAGGAAATGAACAGGCAGTAAGGAAAAAAAGAAAAAAGAGAACAGGACAAATAATTTAATTAAAACTCTCAATGAACAGGAATTTTCCTGAAAACTTTGAATCTGAAACCCGTTACTTACCCACATTTTTAACGTAATTTCGGATCCTTGAGAAAAAATTCAGACCGGATCCGGAAGGACCGGAGGGATTGGAAACACCATCCATTTCCTGCAGGTCCCATACCTCCATTTCTTCTGGTACTGAGCCGCTCCAATGGGCTGGCTGCTCATATTCCGAACCTTCTTCAAGTTTACGTACTGCAAGCATTTTGCGCTCGGCTGCCCTTTCATTAGCAGGAAGGTATTCGAGGACCTTTTCATAGCACCTGCGAGCTGAGGAATAGTTGCCGCCCTCGAAATAAGCGTCTCCCATATGCTCCAGAGCTTCGGAGTAATCGGGTTTCAGTTCCAGGGCATGTTCGTAAGCCACGACCGCTTCTTCATAGCGCCGCAGTTTGTGCAGGAGGAGACCTTTCTGGTCCCATGCCGAAGTATAGGCAGGATCGGAATCCAGCGCCCGGCCAACGTAACGAAGGGCTTCTTTGTAGTGCTTTTGCCGGTGCAGGACCCGGGCTTTCCCGTTGAGGGCTGTTGGGCGGCTGGAATCGATTTTAAGTGCCCGGTCAAAGCAGCGCAGGGAATCCCCGAAAGATTCCAGCCGGAAAAGGACCCAGCCTTTCCCGTCCAGGGCACTGGCATCCTTCCGGTCGCTTTCAAGCGCAAGATCAAAACAGGAAAGAGCCTCTTCATAACGTTTGAGATGGTAAAGGGACCAGCCCTGTGCGGAAAGAGTCTCTGCGGAACTCCCATCCCTGGAAAACAACCTGGAAAAACAGGGCACAGCATCTTCATAACGCCCGACCCTGTAGAGGGACCAGGCCTGCCCGGAAAGAGCGGTCACTGACATGGGGTTGAGCCGGACAGCGTTTTCAAAAGCAGAAAGAGACTCCTTATACCTCCCGAGCTTATAGAGGGTCCATCCAAAGCCCGTATGTGCGTCCTCAAAGGAGGGATCTACCCTGACCGCCCTGGAAAAATAAGGCACGCCAGCGTCATATTGTTCGAGATGGTAGAGGCACCAGCCCTTCCCGTCCAGGGCACTGACGTCCCTTACATCGATTTCAAGCGCCCGGTCAAAAAAAGGAGAAGCTTCCTCATATTTCTCAAGGAAGTAGAGGCACCAGCCCTTCCAGTTCAGGGCAGCCATGTAATGGGGATCGATTTTGAGCACGCGGTCGTAGCACTGGATTGCTTCCTTAAAACGCTTCAGGTGCCGAAGAGCATTGGCTTTGTGGTGCCAGGGAAATTTATCACGGGGATCAAGCCCGATAGCCTTATCGTAACAATCTATAGCTTTCTCGGGAAACCCCCTCTGAGCCCAGTAGAGCCCCTCATTGTCCCATTCTGTCCTGCTTTTTTCAGTGAGCCTTTTTTTCGTCCCTATCATCCTGAACCCCGCCCTCCTAGCGGGACCGGACTGTATTACCGGGGCTGTTATTTTCCGGAATAACAGCTTTCCAGTCCTTCCCCTTTTATTCGGTAAGCACCGATTGACTCCAACCAGGTATAGAAAGCAAAAATCACACAGGTCAAACGAAAAATCATCCGAATGAACAGGGTGAATAAATAAAGCAAACATCACGTAAATTCACGTAAATATCTAATGGATATGAATATATATGGAAATTATAATACTAAAATATTCTTAATAAATTCATATAATATACCATAGATCTGTATAATAAAAATAAAAGATTAATCGCCAGGTTTACGGGGAAAAGAATTCCAGAAAACTCAAAAAACATTATTATAAGAGCTTATCCGGAGAAAAATACCCGAAAATAAAAGCCTATAAAAACTTAAACATATATAAAAAAATAAATCACTTAAAAATAAATATTTTTAATTTCTCCCGGGATTACAAAACTCTCAACCCAGGAGGTAGAGGCTCAGGGCTACCACAGCCATCCCGGAAACAAGGCCTGAAAATGTCAGGTGCTCGTCCCCGTATTTTATGGCAATGGGCAGCAGCTCGTCAAAGCAGATAAAGACCATAATTCCACCTACCGCACCCAGCACAAGGGAGAGTATTTCCGGGTTCAAAAAGCGAAAGAGCAGCAAATAGCCAAGCGCTGCCCCGAGAGGCTCGAAAAGCCCGGCAAGGAACGAGTAGGCAAACGCTTTTTTCCTGTCCCCGCTTGCATAATAGATAGGAACCGAAACCGCAATTCCCTCGGGGATATTATGGATTGCGATAGCCACAGCCACGGAAAGTCCCAGGTAAGGAGAACTCATCGAGGTCACCAGCACTGCCATCCCTTCCGGGAAATTATGCATGGCAATCCCCGCAGCCGTGAGCAAGCCGGCCTTCCTGAGCTTCTGGCTTTCATCCCCGAATCCCGTTTGAAAATTCCCGTCAGGCATGGTATCCAGATGGACATGCCAGACAAGCCGGTCCAGGACACCCATCCCGAGCATCCCCAGGAAAAAAGCTGCATTTCCCCGGAAAAAACCCGCACTTTCCACCGAGTCTGCCAGGAGTTCCACAAAAGAGAGGTAAAGCATGGCTCCGGCTGCAAAGCCGAGAAGGACCGACAGATGAGTCCTTTTCAGGCCCGGGATAAAAAAAGCGATCAAGCTCCCGATCCCGGTGGAAAGCCCGGCAAGGGTTGTAAGGATAAAAGCAGCAGTTACACCATCCATAATTCTCCCGATAAAGAAATGAGAGCTTATGGGCTTTAAAGGAAGTAGAAAAACAGATCATGGGACCTGAAAAAACAATTAACAAGGACTGTAAAAAAACAAACATAAGAACTGCAAAACATAAAAAAAAATAAAAGTAAAAAACAGGAAAAGAAAAGACCTTTTCCCAAATTCTCCTTTTACACTTACCTTTTTCTCCTGGTAACGAAGACAGCCAGCCCCAGCACAGCAATCAGCAGCAAGCCGGTATCGGCATATCCCCCGGCAGGGGATGCTTCCGTCACGGTAAGGCTTCCGTCACTGACTTCCGGAAGGACCTCCACAAGGTCAAGGTTGTATACGGACACCTCTTCCAGGGTGAGCGGGGACGAACTGCCCACTTCTCCTTCCATCTGGAAAGAGACAAGCACTATCGAGCCGTCTCCGTTTATTCCCGAGGCATCGGCAAGGGCTATTACAACTTTCCCGGGGGTATCGGTACCGGACTCGATGAATGCATTTTTCCCGAGCTCTCCGGCTTCAACTCCTGTCACCCGGAGCACGGAACTGTCGTATGCAAGCACAATATCCATGCTCCCGATATCATCGGCTCCCTGGAGTTCGATCGGGATTTTCACCGTGTTTCCCGGTGCGGCTCCGGCATCTGCGATGCTTACGGCCAGGGAGGCTGCACAGGCAGGGGAAATAAGGCAGAGCAGGGCTGCTCCGAACAGAAGCATTTTCAAAGTTTTCATTTGTCTCATATTTTCACCTCAGACAGTGCCGACTGCCTGCTCCCGGGCAGCCATTTTCAGGATCATCCGCGCGTCGACGGAAGTGACGGTGCCGTCTCCGTTAATGTCCATGGACTCGTGTTCTTCAAGTTTCCCGACGGACATGAGCAGGGCATAGAGGGCATCGAATGCCGTATACCTGCCCCCGTCCCCGGCAGCGTCCCCGAGAGCCTCGTCAGGGCTGATGACCGTGAAGGTCCCGTCCTTTGTTGGGATTCTGAGGGCTGAGAGGTCATCCGCCCGGTTTGCAGACAGCCTCAGGATCTCCAGGGGACAGGAAGCCCCTTCGGGACCCACTACATCAAACTTCACATAAGCCACGGAGCCGTCCCCGCTGAAACCTTCCATGTCCGCGAAACTGATTTTTATTGTCCCGTCCAGGATGTTGGACTCAAAGAGGGAATTTCCGGTCAGGGAACCCTTGACAACTTCGGTACACTCAAGAACGTCAGGGTCGTAGGCAAGGGTCAGGTCCATGTTCCCGATAGAAGCCCCGGTCCCGTGCAGGGTAAGGGGGATCTGGACACTGCTTCCCGGAGCTTTGAACCTTGACTCAAAGCTGAGCCCGGCAAATGCGGGTTCGGAAACAGGAGGCTTCACCGGTGGAGAAAGCTGTTCGGAAACCGGGTTTTCTTCAGCTTCTTCGTCAGCTTCTTCGTCAGCTTCTTCGTCAGAGCCTTCTTCGTCAGAAGCTCCTGCCTGCCCATCGGCACCCGAACCCGGGGGCACGTATCCCCCGATTCCAAGAACCGTATCCGCCACGACCACCGTATCGCTCGAGTCCTCGGCAGCCATCCGGATGGTAACCATGTCCATTTCGTTTACCAGCCCACCGGCTTTCCCAAAGGAACTGAAAATCCCGTCCCCTGCGGTGGAATCGGGGTCCGACCCTTTATCCTTTGCCGAGTGGTAGAAATATGCAGGAAGTTTTGAAGAGTCTGCTTCCAGAATCCCGTCCACCAGCTCATCAGTGCTTGTCCTTTCGATATCCCCGGGACCCTGGGGGTCGCTTATCTGCGAAGTCAGGACAACGGTTGCATCCGCAGCTCTCGGCATGGAAGCCGGGGTAAAGGTGATATCTTCAATTACAGGAGAGCCGGAAACCGCATCAGGGGCTCCGAAATGTCCCACGTACAGGGCTTCCTTGAAAGGCCAGGTAGCGTACTGGAAAATGAAAGCCACCCTGCTCCCGTCATCATTGAGAGTGCCTTCTTTTGTAATCCCGAGCACGATGTCGGCAACGTTCCAGTGAGGGAAGATGTCAAAGAGCCCTGATCCGTCCGTCTTTGCCAGCCGGCCCCCGTCCGCCTCACTGTCCACGTAAAGGACCCTGGACCCGTCCTGGGTAAGGGAAAGCCCTGCTACGTTGAACCACCTGGGGGCAAGTTCGGTCCTTTCGCTTCCATCGGCTTTTATCGAATACCAGCTGTCTTTTCCCCCATAAACGATAGTACTCCCGTCCCCGCTGATATCAAGGTATTCCTTTGTTACCGCAGGGTCGTCGTCGGTCAGCTGCTTGAAAGCGCCCCCGTCAAACACGAAGAGTTCATACTTATTAATCCAGGTCCCACGATCGTCCAGGTAACCGCCAAGGATAAAAGCGATTTTACTCCCGTCATCGGAAATTGAGAAGTAGTTCAGGTGGGACCCTGTCCCTCCGTCCCTGGGCACAGCCGCATCGTCGATTATCCTCTCAGGCATTCCGCCGCCGTAGCTGACTCTCCAGAGGTCGTCCCTGTCTTCCGCGAAGTAGACGTAACTCCCGTCAGCCGTGCACTGGATTTGCTCAACACCGTTGACAGCATCATAGTCCCCTGCATCAAGGATTTTCGTGGCTGCTCCGCCTTCCACTTTGTAAATCGACTTCCCATACAGGTCGAAGAAGAATGCCCGCGACCCATCCCTGTCAATGGTCAGGTCCCGGATACTTTTAACATCCCCGGGCAGCGGGATGGAATTAAGGGAGGAGCCGTCAGCGTCAATTGTATAGAGCACTATCGCCTCGGTCTCGGCGTTCTGCCCGCTGAAGACAAGCTTCTCACCGTCCCCGCTCAGGGCAACATGATAGATACGGACGTTGTTCCGGTCCGTGTCCACAAGCCTGTCGTAGACGGCATAGAAACTGAAGTCCCCGGCAGCTCCGGGAACGGAAGCCTCAGGGACCTGAACCCCGGTATCAGCCTGGCTGCCTTGAGCCGGCATACTCCCTCCATCTCCAGTATTCCCGAGTCCGAAGAAGAAGATGGTAACGTCATCTCCCCCGCCTGCCCCGGCAACTCCCGTGTTTTCCACACGGACCGTGTGTATTTCCTGCTTCAGGCCTGAGATCTCAAGGTATTTCACAAAGGCATTTCCGGGATAGTTTGTATCGCTTCCGTATGTGCTGCCGCTCCAGACCTCAGCCCCGTCCACTATGACCCGGGCCCAGCCGTCACTGGTATCGCCCCAGAACTGGACGCCGACCGTATCCGAGGGAACCGAAGTCCGGGCCTCGACATAGCTTCCCTGTTCCATCAGGGCGATCCACTGGTGATACCGCCAGATAAATCCTCCCGTGATAATGGATACCTCCGAAGGAGAGGAACTGTATTCGGTGTTTGCATACGCTGTGACTTCAGGAGCATTTGCAGTCCCTCTGACATCGCCATCCTTTAGCGACACGGATGCTGCAGAAACTACTGAAGTTGTGACAATAACAAAAATAAAAAACAAAAACAGAAATCTTCCAGATGATCGGGTATCTCCTATACTCACGTCACCACAACCTTTAACCTTAAAATATAATTGACTTTAACCCTTAATAAATATTAACAAAATAGAAATAAAATATAGTATAAAAACTTATGAAGAAAATCACAGAAATTTGGAAAAAAACAATATAAGTAGGGAAGTATAAAAAATATTAAACCTCTGAACAGAAGCTATCACTAACAGAAGCTATCACTAACAGAAACTATCCCTAACAGAAACTATCCCTTATCCGGAAAAAAGAACACAGAAATAAGTCAAATTAAAAATCAAGGAGACCCCAGCTTTCCGCCCGGCTTACTTCGAAGGTGAAAAAATGAATTTTGAAAATCCAGGCCTCTTCGAAAAAATAATGGAAGAAATCCTGGAATACCGCATAATGTCCCATGCACCCATGTACAAAAGGTATCTCATGAAACTTCCATTAAAAGGAAACGAAAAAGTCCTGGAGTTCGGAAGCGGAGGAGGGGTCTGCTCAAGGCACCTTGCAAAAATCCTTTCAAAAGGAGGGAAACTGACCTGCATAGACATCTCCGAATACTACATTTCAAAAGCCAGGAAAAGGCTGCAGAAATTCGACAACATCGAAATCCTTGAAGGGGACGTGCGAAAAATGGAGATACCAGCTTCCTCTTTCGATGCCATACTCATCCACTTCGCCCTTCACCACGTATCCGAAAATGAAAAACAGGAAATCATGAAAGCCCTGGCATCCAAACTGAAAAAGAGTGGGAAAGTCTTTATAAGGGAACCGACCGCCGAAAAGGGATTCGAACTCCCCGTAGAAGAGATCAGGACCCTGACGAAAAAAGCAGGACTTGAAGAAGTGGAATTCGGGACGGGAAAAGTAATGCGTATGGGAACGGTTTATGAGGGAGTGTTCAAGCCAGGTCCGGGAAAAACATGAAAACTGGAATTTGAAATCTGAAATCCGGGATTATAAGAAAATTAAAACTGAAAGATTGGTTGGCTCTGTAGAATCCTGTATATAGCTTGAAATAGCCCTGATTTTTGTTACCGGGTTTACCAACGAGTCCAATTCAGGAATTTTTTTCGTAATATCGGCATCAAGGGCTCTCACCGCTTCGAAGCAAGCGGCCCTTTCCGAAATTGCTGAAAAAAAGCGACTGCAAAATAAACTGAACCTAAATTGTTGAAAAAAAACGACTGCAAAATAAACTGAAATTATTGGCAAAATAAACTGCAATTATTGGCTTTTATTTTTATTCAACTCACTTCACGTCATATTATGATTTTTTAGTCAGCTAGATAGATTTATTATCGCACGCTCACTTGCTTACTATTTTTAGTCATTTTAATATACTTTCTGGAAAAGCCGGTCGTCTTCGACGACCGGTGAGAATGTCGGGACCTATAAAGCAAGTCGAAAAAAGAGTACGGGAAAAGCTGAACAGGAAATTACAGGGAAATTACAGCTACCCTGATGAGTTGATTCAGATAGATTTTCCACAAAGCCAAAACTTGAAAGACTACTTAATAAGCAAAAAAATAAAAAAGTGGAGAAGAAGTCTCCGCAGGAAGTGGATACTCCTTCTTTCATGAAGCACATCAGGAATCTTGTTCCATTTACTCAATCCCTATTTCTCTTTTTCAATTTCTGTTCCTCTTACTCAAACCGACTACACCCAGAACCCCGGCAACTGTCAGCAATAGCCCGAAACCGGGGCTCTCTTTTTCATCGGGCTCATTTTCAGTGTCTTCAGGTCCGTCTTCGTTCTCTTCACCGGAGGGACTGCCTGACGAGCTATCCTGAACCTGGGAGCTACCTGTGGAAGAACTGCCGTCCTGTACGGAGTCGGAACCTTCCGGAGAGATGGGGGCCACTTCTTCGGACCTGGTTACTGCACCGGGCTCTGCAGGCCGGATAAATGCGTTGCCAAACCCGTCCCCGGAAGAGCCGGAGGAGCCTGGAGTGGGTTCAGTTACGGATTTTGCGGTTTTTGCAGTGTTATTCGCCCATTCACCGATAAGCCCGTTAGTGTCCACAGTCCTTATCGCAAGGGTGTAAGAGCTGTCTTCCGAAAGCCCGTCGGCAAGGTAAGCGGTGCTGCTTACGTTTGCTTGCCAGACACCGTCCAGGTAGACCATGCTGTGGTTGAAATCCGGATCTTCAGGGTTGACCCAGGTCCAGTTGATCCAGGTGTACCCTGTTTCGGAAGCACTCAGGTTGCTAACAGCTTCAGGCGGGGTAATGTCTGGGGTTCTTGCGGTATCGTTGACCCAGGTCAGGTTGATGTTCCCGGTGCTGTCAGCAGTCAGGGCACTCAGCTTATACATTGTGTTGTCCTGAAGGCCGGTTGCATTGTAGTAATTATCCGGGGTTGATGCCTGGAAGACCCCGTCCAGATACACCATGGTGAAGTTGAAATCGGAGTCTTCCGGACTTTTCCAGGTCCAGTTGATCCAGGTTCCGCCGACATCGGACTCATTAAGGCTGGAGATTGAAGCGGGCGGGGTAATGTCCGGAGTTCTTGCGCTGTCGTTTACCGGGGTGATGTTGATGTTTCCGGCATCGTCGACTGTCTGCACGCTCAATTCATAGGTCGTTTCATCCGCAAGGCCTGTTACGTTGTAATAGTTGTCAGAGGTGTTTGCCAGGAAAGTCCCGTTCAGGAACAGCATGCTATGGTTGAAGTCCGTGTCCGAGGGATTCGACCAGGACCAGTTGATCCAGGTGGCTCCGATACTGGACTCATGCAGGTTTCCTATGCTTGAGGGCGGGACCGTATCTTCGACCGTACAGTTCCACTGCACGACTTCAGTTGTCCCGTTTGCATTTGTTCCCCGGACTTTTACAAGGTAGAGCCCGGGAGTGTCAAAGCTTCCGGAAGCTGCGGATTCGCTAGTCCCGTTTCCTGCAGTGTAACTTGCGTTTTCCCAGACCCAGTCTACCGGCTGGTCAGCACTCACGTTGAACCCTACGCCTGAGAAACGCTCGATCGTCAGGTCCAGAGAGGCATTGTTCGTAAGGTCATTACCCCAGGAAAGAAGCGATGGTTCAGGGATTCCCAGCACGGAGATAATACTCATCGAACGGTTAAGGTCCACTGTACTGTCGTTGGCTCCGACTCCCACCTTATTTGCAGAGATCAGGTAAGGTGATTCGTAAATTGTATCCGTCGAATTTTTAGTGAACTCTTTCAAGGTCAGGGTCGGAACAGTTCCCGAGGCATCCGTCAGTCCGGAATAGACCTGGGCATCGGTTACGTTGAAGAGCTGCACAGAAGCCCCTTCGACCGGGCTCAGGCTTTCATCCGCAACTGTCAGGTCCAGGTACCAGTAGGTATTCAGTTCGGAGTTTGCGTCCAGAGTTGTGAGAGATTTGTCGAAGCTTGTGTTATAGGTGTTTATCGTGGATGCGACGAGGTTGAGGTCGTTTGCCGTGTTGTTTATGGAAGAATCATTGACATCTGCTGTCAGGTACCTGAGATGGACACCGTTGGCGTTGTTCGCGATGCTGTTGTCCTCCATTCTGACAGAAACGGAAGGGTCTGCACCGCAATCCAGATACAGCCCGTAACCCCCTGCATCCCTGAGGATATTGCCCGCAAGCGTCAAAATACCCCCGTTAGGACGGATATCAAGGCATCTGCCAGAACCAGAAGCCCCGATAAACAGGGAATCAGAAATATTCAGCTCATAACTTTCAGCCCTGGGATTCATATAAAGACCATTACCGCTGAAATCGTTGACTGTCGTGTTTACAATGGATACGTTTCTGACCCAGTAACCTGAATAACAGGGAAGGTAAATCCCATTGTCAGGAGTGCTTATTGTAACATTTTCAACCCTGAAAGTGTCAAGGTGAGTGGTATCGCGTTTATATATACCGCTATCCCTGGGATTTATAATAACTGTATCTGCAATAGTGAGATTCGTCTTGGTACCACCGTCAAGGTAAATCCCCTGATTTAAACAGTTCTCTATGTCAACATCCCTGAGGGTAATATTTGCAAGATTCCCATTAAGCCAAATAGGAACTGACGAAGCGTTCAGAGAAGTAAAATTAAAGAGGTTAACGGTATCGGAATTCGAGACATACACAGCACTGTTGTAAGCCTTTACGGAATCGTCAAGGAAAAGATCCCTAACAGTAACATTATTCACGGAATTAAGGTTGTAAACATTTCCACCGTTATCCCTGATACTGTTCGAAGCGGGAAGGATAAGATCCCCGTAGCTCTGCAGATAGACCCCGTTGGCGTTGTTTTCAATAATGTTGTCACCCATTACAAGCGTAGTATCAGCAGTACCCCGGGTCCAGAGCCCGTAAGTCCCAGAACCGCTAAGGGTATTGTTTTCAAGAGTCAATGTACCGCCGTAGGGGTAAAGTTCAAGGCAGTTACCGGAGCCTGGAGCTCCTGTGAAAGTCGAATCTGAAATATCAAGGGCGTAACTTTCAACCCTTGGATACAGATAGAAGCCCTTTCCGCTAAAGCCGCTTACTGTCAAATTGCTAACGGATACGTTTCTGACCCAGTAACCTGAATAACAGGGAAGGTAAATGCCATTGGCAGGAGTGCTTATTGTAACATTTTCAAGTGTGAAAGTGTCAAGGTGAGTGCTATCGCGTTTATATATACCGCTATCCCTGGGATTTATAATAACTGTATCCGCGATAGTGAGATTTGTCTTGGTACCACCGTCAAGGTAAATCCCCTGATTTAAACAGTTCTCTATGTCAACGTCCCTGAGGGTAACATTTGCAAGATTCCCGTTAAGCCAAATAGGAACCGACGAAGCGTTCAGAGAAGTTAAATTAAAGATGTTGACGGTATCGGAATTCGAGACATACACAGCACTGTTGTAAACCTTTACGGAATTATCAAGGAAAACGTCCTGAACAGTAATATTGTTCACAGAATTAAAGTGGTAAACATTTCCGCCATTATCCCTGATGCTGTTGGAAACAGGAAGGGTAAGGTCCCGGAAACTCTGCAGATAGATACCATTGGCGTTGTTTTCGATAGTATTGTCACCCATCACAAGCGTAGTATCAGCAGTACCCCGGGTCCAGAGCCCGTAAGCCCCAGAACCGCTAAGAGTATTGTTTTCAAGAGTCAACGTCCCGCCGTAGGGGCAAAGTTCAAGGCAGCTACCGGAGCTTGAAGCCCCTGTGAAAGTCGAGTCTGAAATATCAAGGTCGTAACTTTCAATCCTCGGATACAGATAAAAGCCCTTTCCGCTAAAGCCGTTTACTGTCAAATTGCTAACGGACACATTTCTAGCCATGTAACCCGAGTAGCAGTAAAGGGAAACTCCATTAGCAGGGGTGCTTATTGTCACGTTTTCAAGCGTGAAAGTGTCAAGATGACTGTAACTGTATTTGTTTATGCCATCATTACCCGGATTTGTAATAACCGTATCAGCAATAGTGAGATTTGTCTTGGTCCCACCGTAAAGGTAAATCCCGTGACCTGAACAGTCCTCTATGTCAACATCCCTGAGGGTAATATTTGCAAGATTCCCGTTAAGGTAAACAGGAATTTCAGAAGAGTTCAGGGAAGTGAGGTTAAAGACGTTAACGGTATCGGAATTGTCTATAAAGACAGCGCGGCTGTAAGCCTTTACGGAATCATCAAGCAAAACGTCCTGAACAGTAACATTGTTTACGGAATTAAAGTGGTAAACATTTCCGCCATTATCCCTGATGCTGTTGGAAACAGGAAGAATGAGGTCACGCACATTCTGCAAATAGATACCGTTAGCGCTGTTTTCGATAGTATTGTCTTCCATCAGAATCGTTTCAGCGGAACCCGCAATCCTAAGTCCGTAACTCCCGGAACCGGTTATGGTGTTATCCAGAAGGGTTAAAGTCCCCCCATAAGGATAGATTTCAACACAGTTGCCTGAAACAGGAGCTCCGGAAAACAAGGAAGCGGAAATATTCAACTCATAAGTTTCAGCCCTGGAATTCATATAGAGACCGGTGCCGCTGAAACCGGTGACATTTGTATCTTCAATGGATACGTTTCTGACCCAGTAACCTGATGAGCAGTAGAGATAAATCCCATTTTTAGGATTGTTTATTGTCACGTTGTCAAGCGTAAAAGTGTCAAGGTGAGTGTAACTATGTTTGTTTATACCGTCATTACCCGGATTTGAAATTACCGTATCTGCAATAGAGAGGTTCGTCTTGCTACCCTGGTAAAGGTAAATCCCATGGCCTGAACAGTCCTCTATAGCGACACCCCTTAGACTAACGTTTGCAGCATTCCCGCTAAGATAGATAGGGTTTTCAGAAGAGTTCAGGGAAGTGAGGTTAAAGATGTTGACGGTATCGGAATTGTCAACAAGTAAAGCACGGTTGTAAGCCCTCAAGGAATCATCAAGGAAGGTATCACGGACGGTAACATTGTTCACGGAATTAAGGTGGTAAACATTTCCGCCGTTATCCCTGATGCTGTTGGAAGCAGGAAGAATAAGGTCACGCACATTCTGCAAATAGACACCGTTGGCGTTGTTTTCGATAGTATTGTCTTCCATCAGAATTGTTTCAGCGGAACCCGTAATCCCGAGTCCGTAACTCCCGGAACCGGTTATGGTATTATCCAGAAGGGTCAAAGTCCCCCCATAAGGATAGATTTCAACACAGTTGCCTGAAACAGGAGCTCCGGAAAACAAGGAAGCGGAAATATTCAACTCATAAGTTTCAGCCCTGGAATTCATATAGAGGCCGGTACCGGTGAAACCGTTGACAGTTGTATTTTCAATGGATACGTTCCTAACCCAGTAACCTGATGAACAGGAAAGGTAAATTCCATTTCTAGGATTGTTTATTGTCACGTTGTCAAGCGTAAAAGAGTCAAGGTGAGTAGAACCATATTTGTTTATACCGTCATTACCCGGATTTGTAATAACCGTATCTGCAATAGAGAGGTTCGTCTTGGTCCCGGATTCAAGGTAGATTCCGTGGTCTGAGCAGTCCTCCATGGAAATGCCCCGGATCGCACAGTTAGCCATATCCCCGCCCAGGTAAACTCCGAACCTGAAGCCCCTGATAAGACCATTACTCAAAGTTGCCCCGTTCTTTGCAATGGTGACACCACTATTAGAAACATCTCCAGTACCATTCAGCACTGCCCCGTTCAGGTCCAGAGTCAAGCCGTCCTGAGTCCAGGAAAGAGATTCGGGATATTCCGCCGTTTCTACAACTAAAATATAATCGCCAGCCGACGCATTATCCAGAGCAGCCTGAATCGGGGTTGAAGCTGCGTTAAAACTGCCGCTCTCATTCCACCAGCCGGTGGTATTTACATTGACCGTACCTGCTTCGGCGCTTCCCGCCATAAGCACAAGAACTATTGCCAGAAAAATAGCACTTCTCATCTAACCTTCTCCACATGTTTCCGCTCAAAAAATTTGAAAGTTTTTAACGACCAGATCTTCTTACTTCCAAAAAAACATTATAATAAATCTGAAAAACAATAAGTTAGGTATCTGTCTTTTGATAGTTATATATAAAAATTTAAATTTGTGTTTTTATATATACTATCTTTATAAATAGTTTATGTTATATTATAAAGAAAATGATAAAAATGGAAAAAATTAGGTATGTATATTTAAAAAATAATGAAAATAGTAATTAAAAAAATAAAAATGTAGATATTGGTCGTCCTGCATAAAAGAGAATAGATGAGAAGAAAAGCAAAATCAAGATAAAAAGTCAAGGGTTCAAACAAAGTAGAAACAAATACAATCGGTAAATATTCTTTCCAGTATCTCTTTTCTCTTTTTTTGTGAGGGCCGCCAGGCAAGCTGCGTAGGCACTCCTATTACATTCTAATCGAAAAACGGTTATCTTGGCCAGTGAAATGTAAGACAATGAAATATTTCTCGGACCAGGAAACCATCCTTCGAGCTTATTTCAGCTTCCGGTCCAATCAGAACCTAACCCCGGTTCGGAAACAGGTTCGGAAACAGGTTCAAAACTACGTTCATTTTCGATTGGTTTCAGGTCCTGGCTAAGGACATTTCCGCCAAGTCTCCAGTTTCCTGGCGGAACGGTGATCTCAAACCTTGCGCCTTTTCCTTCGCACCCTGTTTCCCTGATTTCCATTCCAGTGATTGAGAAGATATTTTTTACGAGAAAGAGCCCAAGTCCCGTGTTTTTCCCTACGGATTTATCGAATATGGCTTCTTTCATGTCAGGGGAAATTCCGGTCCCGTTGTCCAGGACTTCTATTACAGCTATATCCCCGGCTTCCCTGAAAGTGACGGAGATATCCGATACTGATTCTCCGTGGGACAGGGCGTTATCGAAAAGGTTATAGAATGCTTTCTGGAAAAGGGGGTCAGCGTATACTTCCATATCCCCTTCCGGCATGGAAAATTCAACTCTGCTGTTCGAAAAGGCAAATGCTGCTTCACTTGCCGTGCCGCGGACGGATTGCCAGACCGGGGACTCGACTCCGAGGTTCTGGTAGGCTCCGGTGAAAAGAATATGGGAATGGATCGTATCGATGCTTTTTTTAAGGTTATTCAGGTACCTTCCTGCTTTAGGGTCTTTTTTGAAGTCCTCAGATAGCATTTCGGAAAGCAGTTCCGTATACCCGGAAAGTACGTTAACCTGGTTCAGGATGTCGTGGCGGGTGATGCTGCTCATGAGGTTTATCTTTTTATTCGCCTCCTTCAGGGCTTCTCCGTAGAGGTATGCCTCGGTGACATCCCGGATTATGACCAGCCTTCCTTCAACACGGTCTTCAAAACGTATAGGGGAAACATTTACATCAAAAAATATTTGATTCGAACCGTTTTTCATTGATATTTCCCTGGAGAAATCCTCTTCCCACCCATGCCCTGAAAAAGAGTCCGTATGTTCCCTGAAAATTTCCTTAACACCCTTTCCGAGAGCAGATTTCCTGCTTTTTCCTGCCAGTTCCAGAGCCGCGGGGTTGATATCAGCGATATTTCCTTCCGTGTCCAGCACGATATACCCGTCTTTCATGGTCTCGATAACATTTTCCCGGGCAATAGGCACAAGGTTAAGGAACTCTTCCTCCCTGGTCCCCCAGAAAAAGAACAGCCCTGCAATGGCGAAGGAAAAAGCGGTCGGGTCAATGAAGGCAAAAGGACCGACGTTTTTTACGTAAAGCACATTGCCAAGAATCGGCAGAAAAGCTCCGAAGGTAAGGATTCCAAGCTGGGGTTTTAACGCAGGACTCGAACGGATAAACTTGATTACAAAGAAAAAGACCCCTAAAAGGCTCAAAGAAAAAGAAATAAAGTAAAAAAGCCGGAAAAGAGGCCCGTGCTCAAGTATTAGGATGGGAACTTCCCCAAAAGTTTCAACGTAATAGCCGCTGTAATAAAGCCAGTGCAGGCTATTGGTATTAACTGCGAGCAGCGATAGCACGGGTTCGATAAAGAAGAACTTCTCAAACCTGCGGATGAAATTTCGGCCCATGTCGCAGTACTCAGCCGCGAAAAAAAACCACATCACGGAAAGAAAGGCATTCCCGGGATATGAGAGCCGGGTACAGAGGAACTTGGCTTCCGCACCGATGAAGCCTACCTCCCCTGCGTAAAATACCGTCCACTCAGCCATACAGAGCATGAGAAAAATGAAATACTTTGCAAAACGCACCCTGCGGTAGTCAAAAGTAAGGTATGCCTTATATGCCAGAAGAAGCGAGATAAAAGCCGAAAAAATCAAAGCTCCCATATACGGAACTGCGGCAGGATGGATCTCCGGAATTATACGTTTTCCCCCTTTCCTTTTTTACACTCAGCATCCCGGCATTAGCACCGGTAATTGAGAAAGGACACTAACAAATTAATATAATTGTTATATGAGGCCTACGTATATAAATTGTTTCATATATATGGAAAAACTCAAATATTGAAAAGAGCAACTGGATTTAAAAAATCTGGAAGAAAGAAGGAGTTCAAAAGGAACAAAAGATGGCCTTCCAAAAGATGGTCTTCAGGAAAAATTCACCTTGAAAAAAATCAGAGAAAAAGGTTAGGGAAGGAGGAAACCCTAACCTGTAAAAAGCCCCGCAGCAAGGGACTTTATTTAGCGTCTTTGTAAATTTAGCGTTTTTTTGATTAGCTGCCACCCTTTACGGGAAGCTCAGGAGGTCAGGAAAGCCGATTTCAAGCATGCATTTTTCGAAATCACCTGTGCCAAGAAGCTTCTTCATTATGAAGTGCATTGCGACCAGCATGCTTCCGTCGTCTTCGAATTCCATGTCCCCGGCAAACGGGTGGATGATTTCTTCCAGGATTTCCAGGAAGCGCAAATCCGTGGCCTTACCGAAATAGGTGTCCAGGACCAGGAGATTTGCAAGTTCTTCATAGAAAGCCGTGAGTTCGTCAAGCCAGCGGGAAGTTTCGGCTTCTTTTGCAGCATACTTTTGCCCGTGGAGGTAAATGAGGTAGCTGGAAAGCTTGCTGACAAGGTTTTCAACGCGCTCGTCTTCAGGAAAAGCTATCGGAAAGCGCCTCAGGACTGCAGGGGTCAGGGAGGCAGTGTAAGACATTTCGTTTTTGCAAAGCGAGGGAAAGAGCCTTGCAAGCGGGCTGTTCAGGACTGCAGTTACGTAGAGATACTTTTCAGGGTCTTTGAGGACAATCCCGCAGCCTTCCCTGAACACATGCTCTCCTGAAGGATCATAGGCAGCCTGCAGGCGGTAGCCTTCGTTAATGATGATTTTCGGGGTGCCCAGGTATTCCAGGACCTTTCTCCCTCTCACGCTGTAATAGTCAGCGGAATCAAGGGGGGAATCGTCATGGTGGAAGAGCTTCCTGAAGTCCGTCACCCGGTAATAAGCCAGAGGATATTTTTCCTGCAGCTCAAAAGGCGGAATTACCCTGCTAGCTTTCCGGACCCCGCTGCCCGAAAACTCATAGGGCAGCATGAAACCGTAAGGTGAAGAGCGGACTGCAAACTTTCCGGCAAGGGTCCCGGAAACATACGGATGTACCAGTTCCGGTTCTATGTTTACGCCCACACAGAGCCCTTCACACATAAACATGGCCTGAGGGTCGTCTTTGCCAGGCAAGCCTACCCTGTGTAAAAAGATATTGCGGGTGCTAATGCCTCCGAATACGTCTTCGGAGATGTCTCCAAGTGTCAACGGCGTTTCACGAATTTTTTCGGCAAGCCCGTTTTTGTTCCAGAACATTTTGACAATCACTTCTGAGATAATATATTAAATGAGATATACTTTAAGGAGCATTTTATGGGAATTTTCTAAAGATATATTGTGAGGAATTTTTTGTAGGGAATACATTCGGAAATGAGTGGAGTTGAGGGAAATAAATGGAGGAGAAAAACTCCTCTTTTTTGGGATTTATGCTGGAGATAGGACATTGGAACAACCCGGACTCCGAAGCTTTTAAAAACCTCCACCGCCCGAACTGTTGAGCACAAAACATTACTGTTCCGTGCAGGGATTACTAGAATAACATAAGTATATAAATATATTCGCACTGAAAATAAATTATAAATATAAATCATGACAAATAGGGAAAAAAGGGACTTTATTATGGAAAAAAGGGCTTAGAAACCCGGGAAACAAGAAGAAAGGTTCTTAAAAATGTCACGATTAATCGGGAAAATCCAGGATTTCTTCTCTTCGCCTTAACCTATCCCGATCGGGCTTGCTGATTAAAAATTAAAAATTCGTTTTTCAATCAACCTTAAAGCCAGACAATCTCAAAGCCAGTCAACTTTAAAGCCAGCCAATCTCAAAGCCAGACAATCTCAAAGCCAGACAACTTTAAAGCCAGGCAACCTTAAAGCCAACCAACCTTAAAGCCAGGCAACTTTGGAGCAAAGCTCCGTTTACGAAGCTACAGGCGAGGTAGGTACCCCGGACACATATTCCATAAACCCGTTTGCAGTGTATGAAACCGGATTTCCTGCTATCGTACCGTTGACCTGATAGGTCCCGATCATTTCCCAGATCACCCGGTATTTTATATTCCCGCTTCCGTCTATTATTACTACCGGAAGAGGTACGGACTGCTGCGTGATGAACCCGATTTCGAGATTGTTGGTATCAGGGGACGAGGAATTTGATGCGCTTATATTTGCCTCCATGGGGAGAGGGAAGGAAGCGGCAGGCAGGACAATTCCCTGGTACGGCACCGTAACGTTTTCGTTAACATATGTCAGGTTATGGTGCTCAATTCTCAGGTCTTCCCCGCTGAAGCTGGCAGTTATGTTTTCCCCCTGCCAGACATTCAGGACCGAGAGTGCGGATTGCGTATGGGAAGCGTTGGTAATGTTTCCAAAGCTGAGAGAATACTCCCCGACAT
>Ga0272442_10003749_pt1 | contig 21173 bp, 25 predicted proteins | sample SSMForm2O_FD_200262 | JGI IMG/M metagenome (GOLD analysis project Ga0272442, IMG submission 200262) | Marine sediment archaeal communities from Little Sippewissett salt marsh, Falmouth, MA, United States - SSM-Form-2O | ecosystem: Environmental > Aquatic > Marine > Wetlands > Sediment ... | reverse complement strand
CTTCTTAATATAAAACACATAAAGCGGTTTTATTGCGCATAGTATTAACAACACCACAAACCACCAAATACTTATGTCCATTATTTGAGGTATCAGTTTGACTATGGTAAGAGCAAAAAATATTGCGGCAGCTTGAGCCAGTTTTTCATCTGCAATACTGAACTTTTTTATTCGCTGATTCATGTTTTCTAATAATCTCATAATCGCCCCTTCTCAATTCCAACCACCGATATTTATCCGCCCCAGTATTCTTCCTTTTCGATTTTCTCCTCGTAAGGGTCAAAGACCATCGAATGAACCTCTATGTCGAACCAATCAAGAAACTTCTGATAGCTTATTTTGGGCCACTGTCTTTTACTCGCACTGAACCCTGCCAGTTCTAACTCAAAAATTTCCTTGTACAGTTCCTGTATAATCAATTCCAACTCCTGCTCAGTATCATGTTCCGGCAATAGATAGACATGGCTTTCTTTGTTGACTGCTTTGAGCGTAAGCTTTGGCTTACCTGTTGAGTTTATCCAGTCCAGGCATGACTGTTTGATTCTTACTATCACTACCGCCCGATTAACCAAATACATAATAGTGTTTCCTCAATTCCTCACCGCCAACCGCTGCTTACTCACGTTGGTAGGGTTTTCGCTTATATTTTCCCATTTTCTTTGCATAGTCATCAAATGACTTTTTTACTTTTTGCAGATGTTCTGTTGTTCCTTTTGGTTTATTTTTCTCATCCCGATAGGTTTTAATTCTCCATATTCCGTATGCTATCCACCCTATCGCTACTATTATCGCTGCGGGAATCAGTATTTTAAACATAACATTCCTTCTTTCTCTGGAGTATCGTTAGATGGCAACAGATACTGAGATTCAAAAACGAGTCCTTAGTTTAATTCTTTTCTTCAATCATTTATTTCCCATTTTTTAAAATCCCCAATTCGCTTTATTTCTGTTTTTTCCATGCCAGATATTCTACGGGCAAGTGGCCTAATTGGCAAAGATTTTCACTGTTTCGGCTTGTTTTTCCTTTGATTATCGGACAATATGTGGTATATTTACTCTGGTTTTACCGCTTTGTCCAGCGGAGAGGAGAGAATGAGTCTCTCCAAAACTTTCAGGGGGTTTTCTCAATATTACTGCACTACTGTACCAAGCCAGTTACTATATTACCCAACTGAGTTAAATCTTCCACAAAGTCAAACCTGTCGTTTCGTCATGCTCTCGTAAATATTGTGGTCCATCATAAATATCCATAACGAACTCACATGCAAACACAATGGTTCCTTCAGCAAGATGGCCGCCGTAGGCATTCCCATTGCAATCACACAAAGTTATATGAGCATGAACCATAGGTTTACCATCCCGGACTGAGACATTACCAGTCAAACTTGATATTTCGAGATTTTTGTTTATCTCAAGAAACCTATACCGGCGAGCCTCCTGGTCATAGAATCCTAATCTTGCCTTTTTTACTGCACCAATAGCACTTATCCAACCAAGTAGAACATCCTTTTCTTTACAAACTGACTGCAGTTCTTCAAGAAGGTCTTCATCATGTTTAAGTTTGCCGATAAAAGTTTGTTTTAAATGAACTTGATTGTGAATTGACATGGCCAAAAAAATCCTCCAATTACTTTTACTTAAAGATGGATCAGTTGCTTACTCTCCACATTCTCTGTGCTACATAACAGGTCTCGTAGAAGTTCAATACTAATTTATCAGCCAGCAGCCGTGGGTGTCGATTGTTCAGCTCGTGATCTTATAGACCGAATCCCCACTTCTTACCGGCTCACTAACCTTTACGCCAACAGAGTCACCTGCCTTAGCCTCAGTAACCTGGGCATTGCTGATCTGCATAGAGCCAACAGTCATTTCGAGATCGGTGGTATGGCCCTTAACATGGATTTTATCTCCAACTCTTAATGCTGCTGTTAACTCGATACCAGCTACCACAGGGTGGGCAAAGAAATCTGATACTTTTCCAATTATTTCCTCAGACATTTTGAGCTCCTTTCCTTATTTTATTGGCCAGTTACCATGGGCACTAATCGTTTCGTCAATTTGCATCTTACCCACCTTTACGGCCTTATAATCAATTCTCACTATTTTTCAACGATGCTGATTTTGTTTTTGATTTTCTGTTCAACATTCTCAAAGGTTTCTCGATAATCCTTCGAACTTAACACTGTATCATATAGACCAACTTCTTCACCTTCGTGTTTATTGATACCCGTATAAACCAAGCTGGCATCTTCATACCGCTTAAATTTATATACAGCGTCATTCATTAAAGCACTGTTGAATACGACGAGGCTAACAAGCAATTCAAAGTCTTTAACCGTTAAGCCAGTAACTTTCTTAAAAAGCCCTGGTTCCAATTGGGTAATTACATCTTTAAGAGTTCTTTCCCGATAATCTGTTAAATACATAAATACCGGAATGCGGGTAGCAAATTTAATAAGTTTATCCTGTACCTGTTTTCTGAGATTCTTGTATTCCTTTTCCTCTTGGGTAAGCTCTTTTTTCTCCTTTTTGGTTAAGTCTCTGTCATTGGCATCTTTGCCCCTCTCTATGATTGTCTATTATGACCGGTAATTTCTTAGCCATCTCGTCATTTCTCCGTCGAATTCTTTAGAAATTCCCTTTGTAACTTGGATTTGCTTTCCCTGTCCGAACCCATTTATCTATTTCTTTAATTTTAAACTTCCATAACCTACCAACCTTGTGTGCGGGCATTTTTTTCCGAGCTACCCATTTATAAACAGTGTCTTTTTTTACCCCCAGATGTTCCGGCAATTTCATCAATTGAAACCCATCTTTCAGCCATAATTGACAACCCTTTAAATATCGAGGTAAAAAACTTGCTTCTTTTAAGACAGAATTAAACCACCAAGCATATTAAAAGTCAAATGATAAATTAGGATGAGCTGGTACATGCTACCAGTCGGTGAGTAGTCCGCCATTGTCTTAACCCCTTGTAGTAACATAAGTTAAAATTTTTATAAATTTCTCTTGCGCTTAGCCCCGTTATGTTGAGCTCAACATAATTGTGTACCTAACATAATTGAACCATTGCGCTACCTTAGAAGGTTGAAAGAATTATATTTTTGAAAGGAAAAAAAATATGAGCTTAGGGATCAGAAAAATCATTGTGATCTCATTGATCGGGCTAAGTATTTTAGTTCCTGTGGTGTTATCTTATAGCTATCATGGTAGCGGGCCCCTACGTAGGCGTAATTATGGCAGAAGAAACCGGAAAATGAAAGTATAAAATTGTGGATTCGGTGCTGGGATTTATCTACGGGGTTTTTCGTGTGTTTCTTATGTGGTCGAGGATTTCGCGGCCGCCAGCGGTTAATAGTTCCCGGGCGAGTTTCTTGGCGCAGGTATCAGCCTGGTCTGTGCGGCTGATTTTTGAACGCTCAATATATTTTTTGCCTTCGAGGTCAGAGATCATGGCATTTAGAGTTATAATATCGCCAGAGATATGCGCATAAACTCCAAGTGGTATGCTGCATCCACCTTGTGCGGCAGCCAGTACGGTCCTTTCAGCTTCAACTGCGATTCGAGTCGGGGCATCGTCAAGTTGGGCGAGCAGTTGGGCAAGTTCAATATCATCGGTGCGAATCTGTACGGCAAGTGCGCCCTGGGCTGGGGCAGGTATGAAATCCTGAAGCGGGAGGACAGCAGAGATTTTCTCGGTTAGCTCGAGTCTGTTTAGGCCAGCACAGGCTACAATGGCGGCGTCAATTTGGCCGCTATGGACTTTGTTGACCCTGGTTTCGACGTTTCCACGGAGCGGGACACATTTTAAATCGTCTCTTTGATGTTTTAGTTGTGCAATTCGTCGCAGGCTAGATGTTCCTACAGTTGCACCGGCAGGCAGGTCCTCAATAGATGAAACCTGACCTGATGCCACCAAGGCGTCAGCGGGAGACTCCCTTTTTGGTATGGCGGCGATAAGCAGGCCGGGCGAAGGTGTTGTCGGCAAGTCTTTTAGGCTGTGTACCGCTATGTCAGCTTTGCCGTCAAGGATTGCTTTTTCAACTTCGGATGTGAAAAAGCCAATGGACTCGGACTTATAAAGGAAGTCTGATTTGTCACAGTCGCCTTTTGTGGAAATTTCAACTATGGAAATTTCGGTATCGGGGCAGAGATTCTGCAGTAGGTTACGGATTTGATTGCTCTGCACTAATGCCAGTTTGCCAGCCCGGCTTGCGATCCTGATATGCCTCATTCTATTCCTTAAATATGCCAATTTTTCCATTCTACACGATAAATGGAGTAGATTCAAGTATTTGGCCCGATTTTTTGCAGGGCTGACTTGCAATCGTAAACTGAATCTGGTATGACATCTGGGTGTTTTTATTATTATTGAGCAAATGCAAAGTACTACTACAACTCATTAAGTCTGTTGATTACGGCGGAACTATACTGAAATGAAAAAGCATATATTTGGTATAGAACGCAGGAATTTATACCCACCAAGGATGAAGAAGTTCTCTATGAATTGGTTTCAGCTTATTTGCGCCGCGATAGATTGCAAGCGATACAGGGGCAATGCTGAAAGCTACGACTAATGTCAGTAATGTCTTTTTCATTTTTTAACGTTTTTTGCGAATCAAGATTGCGCTGCCGAGGGCGAAAAGGAAAACCGTGGCCGGTTCGGGGATTACGTGGACTCTAACTGTATCATCAGGAACAGCTCCCCTCTCAAGCCAAATCGACTCCCATATCCCACTTTGTGTGCACGGATCAACTGTCAAATCGAAGCCGAAATGCTTGCCTGCCAAGACGTTATCTGCACTGTCATAAGCTTCAAGTCTATAGCACTCGGCCACTTGTAGATACCTCGCATCAGCGAGGTCGCCCGCAGCAGGATAGGTATGCACATTGCTTATGGTAAATGGCTCATACGTATATACATCCTTCTCGTAACACACGCCATCGCTGTCGGAGATAACGTACATATCGATTATTTCACCCGGCAGGATATAGATATCATCCGGGGCAGGCGTAACGCCATCTAAGGAAAGATTAACGAGCAACGCATCGGCTGCCCGGGGCGGTGCTAAAAATCATGAGCAATATCAGTATTATCTTTTTCATCCTCTTCTTCTCCTGTTTAACAAAAAATAAAGCTTATATTATTTTACACTAAACCGCCATATATTGTCAAGGAATTTATCGCTATTCTGTCTCTACTATTTTAAGCGAACCATCCTCCCAATCCCACATGTTAGTTTCGCTCCACTCCCTCCTTTAAGAATAATCGTAAAAACATATTTTACAGCCTCCATAAAATCTGATAGTTACATATAAGTACAGATTTGCAGTATTTGTCAAGTAAAAAACTAAGAAAATCTCAAAATATTTGAATTCCCTAAATACCTTAATGCTGACCCTATTAAGATAGGGGAAATCAGTGCCCAGATAAAAATATGCTTACAAAGGAAAAGTTTCCAAGAAAGCGAAATATATAGTTGGACAATTACAAATCGTGAGGCTAAAATCGTCATCGCATGGATTTTGCTGCATAAGAAAATTGGGTGAAACTCAATAATAATAAAATAGGAAATCAAAAAACATAGAAGCGAAAATGCTGGATAAGGATTTAATTGGTGAGCAAGCAATCGCCGAGGCGCAGAAAACAGGATGTTGCTTGGGTAAATACAGGAAATTTCCTGGTTTGTCTTACTGTTATGATGGCAATAGCCGCCAAAGATATTAGCGGAAAAATATGGGGCATTTTCTTTCCGATCACGGCCTTTGTTGCTTCCGAATTTGAGCACTGTGTTGCAAATATGTACTTCATTCCAGCAGGTATTTTTGCTAAAGCTTTTCCCTCGGCAGCAGAAGCTTCGGGTAAATCCACAGAACAATTGGCAGGCTTGAATTGTGTAACCATGTGGAGCAATAACTTTATAACTGTAACACTTGGCAATATTGTTGGCGGAGCTGTTTTTGTTGGCGTTGTGTACTATTTCGTCCGTGTCTGCTGCAGTGTGGAGACGAAGTCTGATTAAAAACCGAGTGTTGCATTGACAGAAAGGTATGAACTTAATGAATACTTCAACTGTTTCAGAAACAAATAGACATGAATGCAAGGGAAAGTTATATAAACCTTTCTTTTGCAAGGTCGAATCTGTTAAGGATTTGACTGCTACAGAAAAGCTGTTCAGGTTTGTTAGAAAGGACGGCAAGCCATTTGGTCATAAACCCGGCCAGTTTATGCAGGTATCAATTACAGGAATTGGAGAGGCACCGATTTCGGTTTCATCTTCCCCGACCCGCGGCGATTACCTTGAAATGGGTATTCGCAAAACAGGAACTTTAACCGGTGCAATGCATAAACTCAAAAGCGGAGATGTTATAGGTATGCGAGGAGCATTTGGCACTTTCTTCGATACAGATGCAATGAAAGGCAGAGATTTACTGCTGATTTCAGGCGGGTGCGGTCTTGCACCGATGCGAGCCCTGATTCAGTATGTTGAAGATTGCCGTGATGATTTTGGTGAAATAACCATTCTGTATGGAGCGAAGTCTCCTGATGATGTGTTATACAAAGATGAACTGGCGAACTGGCAGAATTCAGAGAAGGTCGAATGCCAGGTTACTGTAGACAATGTTCCGGAAGGTACGTGTTGGGATACTAACGTTGGTTTGATTACAAAATTGATTCCGCCTTTGGAAATCGATGTAGCAAAAACAATGGCAGTTATTGTCGGCCCGCCGATCATGTATAAGTTCGTAATTACGGAGCTTTACTCAAAAGGCTTGAAAGATAGCGACATCATTGTATCTCTTGAACGTTACATGAAATGCGGGGTCGGCAAGTGCGGACATTGTACAATTGACAATCTTTACTGTTGTATTGACGGTCCGGTATTTACACTTAACCAGGTTGCAAGTTTGAAAGGTGCAATATGAAAAAAATTCTGACAACATGCCCCTATTGCGGTACCGGATGTATGTACTATCTTGTAGTAGGCGATGATGGCACTTTATTAGGGGTAGAGCCCAGCAGCGAGCATGTTGTCGCCAAAGGCCAACTGTGTGTAAAAGGATGGAACGCATACCATTTCGTTAATCATCCTGATAGATTAACTGGGCCGTTGATTCGCAGGAACGGGAAAATGGAGCCGGCTTCCTGGGATGAGGCGCTGGATCTTGTTGTTAGCAGACTCAAAGAAACTCAGACTGTACATGGTAATAATTCAGTAGCGTTTTTCTCCTCTGCCAAGACAACAAATGAGGAAAACTATCTGATGATGAAACTGGCCAGAGCGGCATTTAAGACAAACAATGTTGATCACTGTGCCAGGCTTTGTCACTCATCTACCGTTGTAGGCCTTGCAGCAACTTTTGGTTCTGGTGCAATGACAAATTCCATCTCCTGTATGGAGGAGGCTGACTGTATTTTAGTTACAGGCTCGAACACGACTGAGCAACACCCCCTGATTGGTTCGCGAATTATCGAAAATGTTACCAAAAGAGGAGCCAGGCTTATTGTTGCCGACAATCGCAAGATTCGACTGGCTCGTTTGGCAGATATCCACGTGCGCTGGAAAAATGGAACTGATGTGGCATTTCTCAACGGGATAATGAATGTAATTATTGCCGAAGGTCTGGAAGATAAGGAATTTGTCAAAACTCGTACAGAAAATTACGAAGAATTGAAGAAGGTCGTCGCGGATTATACGCCGGAAAAGACGGCTGAAATTTGCGGTATCACACCGGAAGAAATTATTAAAGTTGCCCACATGTTTGCCAAAGCAGATAAAGCTATGATTGTTTATTCAATGGGAATTACACAGCATACTCATGGTGTTGATAATGTTAAAAGCTGTGCGAATCTGGCGATGCTGACGGGCAATATCGGAAGACCCGGGACCGGTGTTAACCCGTTGCGGGGTCAGAATAATGTTCAGGGTGCATGCGACATGGGTGCGTTGCCCAATGTTTACAGCGGATATCAGAAAGTTACCGAGCCTGATATAAGGAAAAAGTTTGAAAAAGCCTGGAACGTAGATTCCCTGCCAGGAGAGGTCGGATACACAGTTACAACCGCTATTAACGCAGCGGCAGAGGGTAAACTGAAAGCGTTATATATTATGGGTGAAAACCCGATGATGTCCGACCCCGACCAGAACCATGTTCGAGAGGCGATGGAGAAACTGGATTTTATCGTAGTTCAGGATATTTTCCCGACACCCACAACCGCGTATGCTGATGTGATTTTGCCGGCTACGACATATGCAGAGAAGGATGGTACGTTCACTTCTACCGAACGAAGAGTACAACGGGTTCGCAAGGCCATCGAACCTATTGGCCAAAGCAGAACAGATTGGGAAATCCTCTGTGATGTTGCCCGGCGAGCCGGATACAACGGGATGAAATATAACTCTGCAGGCGATATTCTGGACGAGATTGCAATTGTAACCCCGATTTATGGTGGTATGTCCTTCGAACGTATTGACCAGATAGGTCTACAATGGCCGTGTCCGGACAAAGAACATCCAGGCACACCGGTGCTGCACTCAGCAAAGTTTTCTCGCGGGTTAGGGCTATTCAGCCCCGCAGAGTATCGTCCATCTGCAGAACTGCCGGACGAGGAATATCCGTTTGTGCTTTCTACAGGCCGGTGCTATTTCCATTTCCATACCGGCACAATGACCAGGCGGTCGCAGCTGCTGGATCGTGAAGAACGTTTCCCGTATGTGGAAATCAGCCCTGAAGATGCTAAGGAACTTGGCATTGCTGACCGATCATGGACATACGTTACTACACGTCGCGGCGAAGTTAAATCCATGGCACACGTGACGGATGTAGCTAAAAAAGGTGTGCTGTTTATGCCGTTTCACTTTGAAGAAGGCCCGGCTAATCTTTTGACCATAAACGCTTTGGACCCGGTCGCCAAAATTCCGGAATACAAGGTATGTGCAGCAAAGATAAGGAGTGCTTAATGAAAATATTGACAATTCAAGAAGTAGAATCATTTTTGAAGGCCATAGAGTCCGACTATGATGTGCAAGCTCCAATAAAGCTGCATGATGGTACCAGAGCGCTTGGCAAACTTGATGAAGGTGCATTGGCGATTGCCGGCGGCCGCATACCACAGAAGATTACGAATGTGTTTTTCCCACAGATGGAAACAGTATTAACCGCTGGTTCGGAAAAGATCGAACTACCAAAACCTCTGTCCAAGCCTTTGTTGGTAGTAGGTTTTACCGCACAGGATGCGGACTGTCTGAAGTTTATTGATCGATTTTATAGTGAAAATTATCGTGATGATATTTACTTCAATAAACGTGATGGGGCAGTAATCGTTTGTGTGTCAGGCCGATGCGGTGTTGATGGTGAATTTTTAAAGATTGCAGGCGAAAACTGTGATATCGAGTTGATTTCAGATGGCCGAAATTACCTTCTTGCTGCATATACCGGTACAGGTAAGTCTTTAGCTGAAAAAACCGGAGGCGTTGAGGCAGATGATGATTTGATAGAGCAACTACAAAAAGAATCTGACGCATTGCCCACTGATGACCTTGAGCTTATCCAGAAGGCGTCAAAACTTCTACTGGAGGAAAAAGTGCCGGATGAATTCTGGGTAAATATTTCAGATCGCTGTATAGCGTGTACTTCCTGCAATCTGGCTTGTCCAACATGTACATGCTTTGATGTTTTTGACCGTAAGCTCGATGGTAAAACAAGGCGATACCGTATGTGGGACTCTTGTCAGCTTGACGGCTTTATGCGGGAGGCAAGCGGACATAATCCGATGGGGACAGAGAATTTGAGAACTCGTCGCCGTATCCATCACAAATTAGCCGCTGATGTTACCCGTTGGGGCCAGATTACGTGTATGCTTTGTGGCCGATGCGATGATGTCTGTCCTACAGGCATCGGCATCAAATCAGTATGCAGGGCGATGGTTGATAAATACGGTTCATTATGACAGAAGAATTAAACAAACTCAAAATTGCCGCAGCTATCTTGGCTGGTGGTAATTCCAGGCGTTTAGGTGGACTTGCAAAAGGTACTATTAAAACAGGCAATGGTGTTTCTATTATTGATAAACTTATAAAAGAGCTTGCCATGTCCGATATCAGTGATATTGTTATTGTAGCTAATGATTCAACATCGTATCGAAATTATGGCGTTAAAATCATTTCTGATATCAGGGTTGGCATCGGTCCTATAGGCGGCATTGAGGCAGGGCTTGTGCATTTTACCGGCCAAGCTGATGCGGTTATGTTTGTTCCATGTGATATGCCGAACATAACCGCAAAAGAAATGTCGGACTTGAAACAAGCGTTCATTGAAACTGATTCGCCTGTGGTTTTTGCTGAAACGCCCGGTTTTTTTTTGCACCCGTTATGTGCAATTGTGCATAACGGCTTGAAAGGAAAAATCTCATCTGCCATTGATAATGGGCAGAGAAAAATCCGAGATGTTTGGCGGCAGGCTAAGGCAGTAACAGTGCACTTTCCTGAAAAAAATGCGTTTTTTAATATAAATGATTTGGCCGATTTGGATAGGTGGAAAAATGAAAAAGCGAATTTTTGCTGAAATTTCAATAGCAAATAAGCTTCGCGAATTCCTTGATAGGGAAAAAATTGATATCGAAATTGTTACCGATCAGCCGGCTGATATTGAGATTTCCAAATGTGATGATCGCAGGAAAAGTGATTTGGACACGATTTATTCCGGTGGTTGGATTACTTGTGAGATGGCGCGCAATTTGGCCAAAAAAATAGAAATTTCATTAGGCCAAATGGGAAAGGTGCTGAATCATCTGGATGTAAAGATTCGCCGCTGCAGTTTGGGGTGTTTCAAATGAGCTTAATCTGGGTTATTTGTGGAGCTGGACGCGGCGTTGGCAAAACAACTGTTGCTTTACAGTTGTCTGAAGTGCTACCGGACAGTATCTATGTAAAGTGCGGTCACGGCAAGGTTAAAACCGATAAACCTGGAAAATTTTTCAATAATCTTACGGATTTGTATTCTTTTATAGGCTCAGTGAAAGACTTGAACAAACATATCGTTATCGAGTCGAACTCTATGACAAGATCGAACTATGGTGATATCGTTATATTTATTGATGGTATTACTGGAAAAACACATTTTCGCAATGATACAGAACAGCTTCAAGCGACAGCTAATATAAAAATTTGTCTCAATGCCACTTTATCTTCTTGGAAAAAAGTCCTTTCTGCCAAAATCAACTCCAAGGGTATTTGCGATGCTGTTTGTGATTTGCTGCTTTCCCAGAAACGTTATCTTTTCGGGTCAAAACCTACTGTGCGAAGCAAAGTGTGGTTTGAGGCTTCAGGTGCTCATATTTTCGGCAGTGGATTAGCCGGACTTTTGGAAAACGTTAACCGTTGTGGTACTTTACAGGATGCCGCCAAGGCCTTGAATATGAGTTACCGGTACGCATGGAACCTGATACGAATGGCTGAAAACCACTTTGGCAAGGTACTTATCAATCGCCATGCCGGCGGCCAACATGGAGGCAGTTCACAATTATCAGCCGATGGTTTGCATATGCTTGAGGTTTTTATACAGCTTAATGAGGAGGTTGCTGTTTTTACAGACAAAAAATTTGCAGAACTTTATACCAGGAAAAAAGCCAATGTCTGAAAAGAAAGAGATGATTTTACTGACCAAAGCCCTTGAAATTGTCGAAAAGGAATTGGCTGGCATAACCTTAACAGTCGAAACTGTTTCTGTCCGGCAGGCTCTCGGTCGTACCATAGCTGAAGATCAAACAGCACGCCTTGATTTGCCACCTTTTGATAAATCTGCGATGGATGGTTATGCAGTTCTGGAGGGGGAGCAGCGGCAGGAATATCACCTTATAGAGGTCGTTCCAGCGGGCAAAATGCCAAGCAAAAAGTTGGAGCCTGGGACAACTATAAAGGTTATGACCGGTGCGCCGGTGCCTGAAGGTACCGAAAAAGTTATCATGGTTGAGCAAACCAGCGAAGCTGATGGAAAAGTTCGTATTATTTCGCACTCGAAAGCAACTAATATCTGTCCAAGAGGTGAAGATATCGGTCGCGGCGATGTAGTCCTTAAAGCACCATCTGTATTAGGGCCGCTGGAAATAGCTAACCTCATCGCTGTCGGTATTATAGAGGTTAAAGTCTTCAGATTGGTACGTATAGCAATCCTTGCAACCGGAAACGAGATAGTCGATTCTCCGGATAAGCTTAAAGCAGGTAAGATTATGAATTCAAATGGTCCAATGCTCGAAGCTTTATGTCGAAAATACTCTTTTGATATTGTTACTAACAAAATTGTCATCGATGACAGAGACGCTACTATTTCAGCAATTTGCGAAGCTTTGAACAATGCAGATATTGTTTTGCTCTCAGGTGGTGTTTCGGTTGGCGATTTCGATTTTGTAACCGATGCGATGAAACAGGCAGGTTTACGGTTACATTTCAATCGCGTAGCTATCAAGCCCGGCAAACCGATGACTTTCGCCTCATCAGACGAAAAGATAGCTTTCGGTTTGCCCGGCAATCCGGTTGCGGTGTTTTTGATGTTTCATCTTTTCGTATTGTATGCAGCCAGACTTATGGCAGGGATGAAACCCAGAGTACGTTATGTTACACTTCCGCTTGCCACTGATTTTCATCACCGAAACGCCGAACGTATGGCATTTCTACCTTGTCAATTAACGCCGGATGGGATGCTGAAGCCGGTTGAATATCACGGCACCGCTCATCTGCTTGCCCTTTTGGACTGTGACGGTTTCTTTGTGGTTCCCAAGGATGTAACCGAAATTCATGCCGGTGAAAAGGCTAATTATCTCAGTATAAAGGATAGTTTTGCATGACAGACAGGTTTGGCCGAAAAATTAATTACCTGAGAATTTCAGTAACCGATCGCTGTAATCTGCGGTGCCGCTATTGTATGCCGGGGGATGGAATTAAACTTTTAAGACACAGCGATATTTTATCTCTGGAGGAAATTACTGAAGTAACCCAATGTGCCGTAGAGATGGGCATTACAAAGGTGAGGCTTACCGGTGGTGAGCCTCTTGTTCGGCGGGGCATATTGAATCTGGTTAAGGCAATAAGAGCGATCAAAGGCATTGAAGATTTTGCTATGACAACCAACGGTATATTGTTGGCTCAATATGCTCAGGCTCTGGCTGATGCAGGATTAAAACGAGTGAATATCAGTCTGGACACAATAGATGCGGACAGATATCGGCAGTTGACACGATGGGGTTGTCTAAGCGATTGTTTAGCAGGTATCGAAGCGGCACAAAAGGCAGGGCTTAATCCTGTAAAACTGAATTGCGTGGTTGGAAAATTTTCAAGCCAGTCTGATGCTGAGTCGGTTAAGGAATTTGGAAAGTTTAGCGGCTTGGAAGTGCGAATTATTCAGCAGATGGTTTTTGAGACCGGCTGTTTTTCCGTAGTTGATGGCGGCAATGGTGGAGATTGCGCCCGGTGCAACAGGCTTCGTTTGTCAAGCGATGGGAAAATCCGTCCATGTTTGTTTTCGGATATTTCCTTTAATGTACGCCAATTAGGTGCCAAACAAGCCCTTGAAGCAGCTGTTACCCAAAAACCAAAGGCTGGCGGGCCGTGCAAAAATAACATGATGCACCGGATAGGAGGTTAAAAAATGGAAAAGTTTACACATATAGATGACCATGGCCGAGCAAATATGGTTGACGTTGGAGGCAAAACGCCCCAGCGAAGACGGGCAGTCGCAGAAGGGATAATTTTTCTTTCTGCCGAGACATTGAATCTTGTCCAACAAAACCAGATAAAAAAAGGTGATGTGCTGACGGTAGCACAGATAGCAGGCATCCAGGCGGCCAAACAAACCTCTTTACTTATTCCTCTTTGTCACCCGCTTTCGTTAGATAAGATTGATGTAAAAATGGATATCACCGCACAGGGCGTTACCGCTCAAAGTGAAGTTCGATGTATTGGCAGAACAGGCGTGGAAATGGAAGCGTTGACTGCGGTCAGCGTTGCACTGCTTACTGTTTATGATATGTGTAAAGCTGTCGATAAGAATATGCAAATCGGAGAAATAAAACTCTTGGAAAAGGTCAAAGAAGATGTCGAATAAAGGTCAGGTCATATCAGTAAATATTTCCAGGGAAAAAGGTACCGTCAAACAACCTGTTGGCGAAATCCTGATTGATAAAAATGGCATTGTCGATGATGCCCACGCTGGGTGGTGGCACCGGCAGGTAAGTCTGCTCTGCCAGGAAGACATCGAATTGTTTGCTAAAACTATCGGTAGGGAAATTGTACCAGGTGAGTTTGCAGAAAATATCGCTATAGCTGGAATTGACTTAAACCATGCAGCCGTTTTAGATAGATTCCGAATCAACGAAGTTGAACTCGAAGTTACACAAATAGGCAAAGAATGTCATGATGACGCTTGCGCTATCTACCAACAGGTAGGCAAATGTGTGATGCCTAAGAAAGGCCTTTTTTGTCGGGTGATTAAGCCGGGCAAAGTCAAAGCCGGTGATTCTATTGAGTATTTCGCAAAGCAGTTAAGGTTCCTGATTATAACGCTGAGCGATCGGGCTTTTGCTGGTCAATATACAGACAGGTCAGGGCCTCGTGCAAAACAGATTCTTCAAGAGTATTTTGCCAACAAAAGGTGGCACTGTCAGTTTAATAGTGTTTTACTTGCCGATGATCTCGATAAACTGCACCAAGAACTAACTAAAGCTATAAAAGATGAAGTCGATGTAATCTTTACACTTGGCAGCACGGGTATCGGCCAAAGAGATATCGCGCCAGAAACTATTGTTGCTGTTTGTGATAAAACAATTCCGGGTGTTATGGAAAATATCCGCATCAAATTTGGAAAAGATAAACCATCAGCTTTATTGAGCAGGAGCGTCGCAGCAATAGCAGACAAGACACAAATATATGCTTTGCCGGGAAGTGTGCGGGCTGTCGAAGAATATCTTGCCGAAATACTCAAAACTCTGGAACATGCTGTTTACATAATACATGGCTTGGATATTCATTAAAGGAAGTGGAAAATGAAGCAAAACAGTGATATTCCTGACAGCTTTAAAAAAGCGGTTTGTTCAGCCGAAATATTTCGTATTTCATCACAAACACTGACTGAGAAACTGACAGACAACGTGGTCATTGAAAAGCCTATAACAATTATGATAGATAAAGTTGGAAGCTTTACTGTTATGGCAACGCCCTCAGATATTGAAGCTCTTGCGGTTGGCTTTGTTTATTCTGAGGGGCTAATAGATAGTATAGACGATGTTGTTGCCGTTTCTACAAAACCGCAGCTACTGAATGTTGTAGGAATCCAGGTACACGACCCGACGAAAATAGCTGTTCGGAGAAACATGATAGTCGCCAGTTCCTGTGGCATGTGCGGGACACGGAATATCGAGAAGATGTTGGCAGAAATGCCGGCATGTGGCCGGTCATTAGAAGTGGGCAGCAGCCTTCTTGTTGAAGTTACCGAACAGCTAAGATCAATGCAGCAGATATTCCAGATGACCGGCGGTTCACATGCCGCGGGTATCTTTAACGCTGCAGGAAAAATTATCGCTTTCACTGAAGATTTAGGTAGGCATAATGCCTTCGATAAAGCAATCGGTAAATGTCTTTTAGATAAACTGCCCACGAAAGGTTTAGCGGCTGCATTATCCGGCAGGATAAGTTTGGAAATGGTAGCTAAAGCCGCTAAGGCGGGCCTCGAACTGATTGCCGCTGTCTCAGCACCGTCTTCATTTGCTATTGAAGCAGCTGAACAATGGAACATTACACTATGCGGGTTTGTCAGACCCGATAAAATTAATATTTACACTCATCCGGAGCGAATCCGCAATTTACAGAAAGGTAGCTAAAATGATTAAAAATGTTTGGCGGTCAATTACGTATATAATGATCTCGCTGGTATTATCCTGTGTGGTAGTCGGCTGTAAAAACAAAAATGTAAGTTCTGCTGAAAATGAGCTTGTAATTTTTCATGCTGGTAGTTTGTCTGTCCCTTTGCAAGAGATATCTGCTTTGTTTCAAAAAGAACATCCCGACATTATCATTAAAGCAGAGGCCTCAGGGAGCAGAGACGCAGCCAGAAAAATATGTGACCTTGGGCGAAAATGTGATGTATTGGCTTCAGCGGATTATAAAGTTGTAGAGGATTTGCTCATGCCAAATCATGTTGACTTTAACATAAAGTTTGCCCTTAACGAGATGGTTATTGCATACACCGATAAATCAAGGGGCAACAGCGAGATTACACCAGATAACTGGTATGAAATTCTCCTTAAAAATGAAGTAGCGTTTGGCAGATCAGACCCTAATCATGACCCATGCGGGTATCGTACACTTATGGTTTTTCAATTAGCTGAAAAATATTACAAGATGCCCCATTTAACTAGGGAGCTGCAGGCAAAAAACAGACACATTCGACCTAAAGAGACAGACCTGTTGGCCTTGTTAGAAGCCGGTGAAATTGATTATCTTTTTATCTATCGCTCGGTTGCCGCCCAGCATAAATTGAATATGATTCTTTTACCTGATGAGATAAATCTCAAATCCTCCGCCTTCGCTGAGTTCTACGGTACAGCAACAGTAAGGCTCTCCGGAAAAACTCCTGGCCAATTCATTATACGCAAAGGCGAGCCAATGGTTTACTCGGTTACCATTCCCCAAAACAGGCCGAATCCAAAAGCAGCCGAAGCCTGGGTTACTTTATTGCTTTCTCCAAGAGGCCGGGCAATTATGGAAAAGAATGGTCAACCATGTATAAAACATCCACAAGCGAAAGGCCTTGATAACGTGCCAGCAAATCTTAAATCCTTATTCAGACAGCAGTAAGAAAGTTTATCGTGAAAAAATTTCATCAATATAATATTCCATGGTTTGAATTGATTTTCACCGCTCTTGGCTCATCGGTAATATTATTTGTCATTGCGCCATTGATTAGTATGGTCTTTGCAACATCATTTACCGATCTTACAAAAACTGCCGCAGATCTGCAGGTTATACAATCCATCAAATTAACACTCATGACCGCTTTTTTTGCAACGGCAGTATCTACCTTAGTGGGAATTCCTCTGGCATATCTGCTTGCAAGGAAAAAATTCTTCGGCCGTTCAATATTGCTCGCTATTATAGATCTGCCGATAATTATTCCTCATTCCGCCGCAGGTATAGCTTTGCTCACTGTAATTGGGAGACAATCATTTCTTGGTCGTATCCTGGGTACAGGATTAACTGGTACTGTGGCAGGAATTTCTGTTGCGATGGCTTTTGTTTCATTACCGTTTCTTGTCAATGCGGCACGGCAGGCATTTGTTGCTGTTCCAGTCAGAATGGAAAACATTGCGAGAACATTAGGAGCCTCTCCTTCACATACTTTTTTCACGATATCATTGCCTTTGGCATGGAGAGGAATCATCTCCGGCATGATTCTTATGTGGGCTCGTGGGATCAGTGAATTTGGAGCCGTAATCATCATTGCTTATCACCCGATGACAACTCCGGTAATGGTCTTTCAGCGATTCAATGACTTTGGACTCAGTTACGCAAGATCGGTAGCCGTATTGTTGATACTTATCTGTGTTAGTCTATTTATTATCTTACGGTTTGTGAGCAAACCCAAAGACGGGAAATCAATAAATGCTTGAATTGCACTCGATAAGTAAAACTCTCGGGTCGTTTGTTATGTCAAACCTGTCCACGAAAATCGACAACGCAGAGTATTTCGTTCTCCTTGGGCCATCGGGGGTAGGTAAAAGTGTTCTGATCGAGATTATTGCAGGGCTGACAAAACCAGATAAAGGACGGATTTTGTGGGACGGCAGAGATATAACTCTTGAAAAACCCGAGTTAAGAGGCTTTGCGGTCGTTTATCAGGATTATGCACTCTTTCCTCATTTGACTGTCAGGCAAAATATTACCTATGGACTTAAGGCTGCCGGCTGCAACTCGAAAAAGATTAAAACCAGGCTCAAAACTTTAGCTGAAATGATGCAAATTCAGAATTTACTGTCCCGCCAGCCGGCAACTCTCTCAGGCGGTGAACAGCAAAAAGTCGCTTTGGCAAGAGCATTAATCGTGGAACCTAAACTGCTTTTGCTGGATGAGTCTTTGTCAGCTCTTGACATTAACACTCGTCTGAAATTACGAAAAGAACTTAAACAAATCAATCGAGAATTAAATATTTCTGTTTTGCATGTTACCCATGATCCCGAAGAAGCTATGGTGCTGGCAGACCGAATCTGTGTGATGCTGGACGGCAAAATCCGACAGGTGTCGTCGCCGGTCAGCCTGTTTCGTAAGCCTTCCGATCCGCAGGTTGCTTCATTCCTTGGTATAAGAAATGTACTGCCTGTAGCCAAAGCGCAAAAAGGCCTATGCCATACATGTGAAAAAAACATCTATGTAAATTCTGCTGACAATTCGACTTCTCATATTTGGATTAAGCCGGAGGAAATCCTGCTTTCTGCAAGTCCCTTTGACAGCAGTGCCAGAAATCAATTTAAATGTCAGGTGGTAGAAATAGATAGACTAAATTCTCTTCTGGCTTTACACATTGTTTCCGGCAAACTGCCGTTAACAGTTCTGATCACATACACCTCCTTTAATAAATTAAAGGTAGAAATTGGGAAAGAAGTTTACGCGACTTTTAAAAGTTCTGCGGTTCACTGTTTTTAACAACTATTGTCAATGCCAGAGTCAGGCTGCCAAGAAGAAATACAGGGGTCTCAAGGGATTTGCCATTATGGCCGGAAACCGTTGAGGCGATTGAAAAAGTTGCCAGAACTGGCAAGCTGGTTTTTTATACCTCCAGAGGTAACCCATATATACATACGATTTCAAAACCTGATGGTGATAGAAAAGAAAAGTATACAACTTTGAATACCGTTACGACAAAATTTTCAAGGCTGATTAAAAAATCAGGGCTTAAGGTTTCTAAAGGAACGGGCTTCTATACACTTCGGAGAACTGCTGTGACTATTGCCGCCAGATCAGGCGACCCGTTTGCTGTTCAAAGGCTTCTCGGCCACGCAGATTTACAGATGGCAACAAGATATGTGCAAGACGTTTCTAAACAAACGGACAGAGTTATTGAAAATAGTAGGAAGTATCTGATTTAAGAGATTAGAATACCTATTTATTACATTGCGTAGCTATGCAAACCTTGGAAAAGCCTGGAGAGGTTTACCCAGAACAGAGTTATCATAATAAACACCATGCCTACAATGACCCAGGTGCTGTTGATACGCGGACATCTTCTATGGTACATACTGCGAAAATGGAAATATCCGACATATACCAACCACGATGCTAATGACCATAATTCCTTAGGATCCCAACCCCAGTAATCACCCCAGGCAAATTGGCCCCAATAGCTGCCAAGTATCAGTCCAAGCGTCAATAATGGGAAGCCTGCACAAACCATACGATAAGTTGATAATTCTAGGTTGAGTTGCTTTTCACCATTGTTCAGATTTTTGCCGGACAGTTGAGCAATAGCCAGGAATGTAGCCTTTGCCATGAAAACGTATGAAATCATATAGACCGTCACATGAGGGGCAAATAGCCAACTTTGTAATGCTGGTGGAAGTTTTTGAGGCTCAGCACTGAAGATGAATCCGGCAGGAAAAAGAACTATAGCACCTATAAGCATGTCTACGCTATAGCTTCTCACTCCAAGAATATAACTGCAAAACAGTGAGACAGGATAAATTATCACCCCCAAGAAAAGAAATACCTCAAATAGATTTTGCATGGGTATATGGGAGACATGATACCAACGGTAAACAAAGGAACCTGCTGCTATCGTGAAGCCTAGCGTATATAATAAATGCCCAATCTTGCGGTATCTAAACAACGTTACGGCTAAGCCCAAAAGATAAACTGTCATAGTAAGATAAATCAGCAAACCTTGAACTGTATATTTGATTTCCATTTAATTACACCTTTGTTTTTTGAATAAATGGCTCAGCCAAAAATGCCAAAATACACCTGCAATGAGCATCAGGTATCCGCCATAGACAATGGACAGGCCGCTATCGGATACGACCATAAGAACAGTGTATTGGGTAGCGCGCGGGTTATATGAATGCTGATAAAAATAATACCCCCCGAAATGAAGGGGGTGGTTGACTTCCACATTTTTCTCTGCAATTGTTTTTCCGTTTTTAATTACAGCCAGATTACTTATGTAATCCTGGACTGTTCCTCCGTAAGTCATTATAAAGTTGTCATGTGAGTTTGCATGACTTTTAAAATGCTCAAAGACATACCTGATAATTTTAGAACCATCCGGAAGTTCTATTTGAACTTCAAGGGCTGGATTATAGCCGGCTTCATTTGAATCTATAATCCTTCTTGTGGCTCCATCTGAAATAATTTTGAAATTCTGAAACTGTTTTAATATTTTAACCTTTCCCAATAGGCCTCCTGAATCCCACACAGTGTTTAATTTGACGGGTATTTTCCATATATTACCCTGTGAGGCATGAGCCTCAAGATATCTCGGTTCGTAATATACGATTCTAAAATCTTTAAGTTTTATTGAAAAAGGCAGCTCTTTTATCCAATTGTATTTTTCCAACTCGACTTGGTCACTCTCCTGATTCTGATTTATGAGCATCTGCCCCCTGCGGATTTTATCAATACCAAAAAACTTTTTCTGAATTTGATGTCCAGCTTCGGAGCTGTATATGGCTCCAATTAAAACCAATATGCAACCAAGATGAATTAGTAAAAGTCCGGGCATATTTACAAGTTTTCGAATATTTAACAAGCCCGTTAATAATGCAGAGAGCAATATGAACCAATAAACAGCCATCAGCCTTGAATTGAAAAAATTTTGGGCATTAGCAGAGCCAAGAAACGCTCCGTAAATAGAGAGCAAAATCAATAATATGATTAGTATTAAAGCAGCCCAGTTTACAACATGATGGAATTTTTTCATTTAAATATCCTCATATCGGGCAGACGGAAGAACCATAAAGTTCGGAATCATATAGACAATTTCTGATTAAAAACGCTATTTTCAGCTGTCTAGAAGCAACAAACCGTCCGATAAATTATATTGCAATTCATCGTAAAGTATTATATAATCCTATTTTACAGTTTTAAGTATAACGAATCGATAGAATAAAAGGCTTGTTTGATATATTGTAATAA